>Ga0123354_10006494_pt1 | contig 17389 bp, 10 predicted proteins | sample TergutLab28metaG_2_FD_97872 | JGI IMG/M metagenome (GOLD analysis project Ga0123354, IMG submission 97872) | Labiotermes labralis P4 segment gut microbial communities from Petit-Saut dam, French Guiana - Lab288 P4 | ecosystem: Host-associated > Arthropoda: Insects > Digestive system > Gut ...
GCCGCTACTTTTTTCATTCAAGTAGCTCCTCAATTGACCTCACGAGGTTGAGTGAACCCCGTTCCAGACCCACTACTACTCAGAAAATCTGGTAGCGCCGGGGATCGAACCCGGGACCTCTGTGTCTGTAGCCAGAAACTCTGACCACTAGACCACAGAGGCGGTCATAGATGTACATGTCATCTTAATTAAAGACACAGCCTATTTATGTAGTCAAAATGCCACTGGTCAGTCCCATTCGCAATGATGGTTCTATCATTAATTACCAATTACTTCAGTTTGTACCTGTACTCCAATAGGCAGGCCTTGTGAACTCAGTCCCAAAGGACAATGTGTGGCAGGCAATCCCAAAACATTGAATATGCCAGTGTATGAGAAGTTAAATGGTTTCACCAGAGGTTCATTGTGGTATGGTGCTGGTACTGGGTGTGTTGGGTATATAAACACACCATCATTTCCTAACATTTCCTGTGAATAAAAATGTTGTCAAACATATAAAACCAGTTTAATATAATATGCAAAAACAGGAAGCCCTCTTAACTGGTTCATGATAAATTGGGCAAATATGCTAGACTCTTGACTGGAAGTCACTGACCTTGATGAATACACAGCTACAATGAATGACAATATAACAAACAGTGTACCATAGCCAAACAATGTTTGGGTTCAAATCCCAATCAGACCACCCCTCAGCATGAGAAAAGGGAAACTCTTTGTACATTATTGTTTCACCAGAGTGAAAGCATATTCATCTGTGCTGCAGGATCAGCACCCAACCTGAGGAAGGGCACTCTGACCCTCTTGGATTTCGACTATTTCTCCCAGACGTGACAGCTATGGCATTCATCACAAGAACCAGACCATTCCAAGTTTTGTTTACAGGATTCCAAATTTTGCATTCCAAATTTATTATCTAAACTCCAGATGAAGCCAAGGGGAATGTTTTCGGCTTTATTCTGTGTGGGTGTTTTGTTCCCAAAGAAAACTTTATTAAATTTTAAACAACAGTAATTAGGCAATGCTTCCTAAAAACTGGTCAGCCAACACCAGAAGACCAGCTTTTAGTGCACAACCATCATAGAATTTGAAGAAGTGTGTCTAAGATGTCACCTGGCATAATGAGACAGGTGGAAGGACAGAGAGGTATTCAAAATTATACATAAGGGGGGATGAAGTGCAGAGATAGTAGTCTAAGGGTGGTAAACCAGTAATCAAATGGTTATCAAAATGATCAGAAAGTACGGGCTGGGGCCAGACATTAAGGTATACTGTTGTCAGAGTAAAAGTTGAGAGTGTGTGTGTGGAAACCTAGGATGATATTCACCACAACTAATATGTACACATGCAACATAAATAAACATGAAGTACTTCTTCATGGTGCTAAGTGTAGTATTATTTCTTATGGCAACAGCACTAGCTGATATACCCTATTAAGACCCTACAAAAATTTCTCATGCGTTAGAATCAGAACTAGTCTGTGCACCTGACTTCTCACTTTGTAACCTTCAAACAAAGGTGTGAAAGCAGGTATAATCTGTATTGAACAATGTAGGTTGCGATAACGACCAGCATTAGACAGTGACAATACACAGAAATTGTCACAACTATGTTTTGTTATCCTCCATCATGTTTTGGCCAACAAGGCCATCCTTGGAGACAGCACTAAATATACAAATAAGAGGTGGACAGGTTTACACGTGTGAACCTCATGTGGAACGGCACATCACATCCAGTTCATATAGCACACTATACATACATGCTAGGATTTTCAAAAGCAGGCATGAAATTCATTAGTTTAAACATTTGTATAATACTCAGTGTAAGTCCATATATTATAGCTTGTGGCTTGGTGGAGGTGTACAAGCAAAGAGATTAGGAAATGTGTCCACCGGCCACAATTTCACAGATGTGCTGAAGACATGAAGAGCCTGGAAATAGTAACTAATAAGTCAGTACAGGTCTCTCACTTAATAGATACACCAGTAGGTGTTGCAATGACCAGTGTACTTACCATCTATGAATAAGTAAAAATTACTTGCAAAGGTTGTTACATATACAGTTTGTATGACGGACAAGTGATAAGACAGACGGATTTCACCTGTGCAAATATGGGCATGTATTATATATGCAAAGATAATGCGTAAAAAAAAATATTATCAAAGAGGTAACAGATCCACAAACATACCTGGTATGAGTCAAAGGTAAATGTAAAGGTTAACCAGTTCATATCAAATGTCTACCACAATCAACATGCATTGTAGGGTTTAAAATGCCACAGTTGGTTTTAGTTACTGCCAATACCATGCACAGTAGTGGCAGCCATTTCAATTCTTGTCTCTTTTAGAGTGCCCCAGGGCATTTGATTCCAGCACAAAAGGGTTAATTCAAATGGGGCACATCAACAGCACTGTGTATAGGTTTAAGCTCAGTTGATATAATGGAAACAAGTGGAATAGTGGACCTGTTTTTGCATCAGTCCACTGTTCCTTTTATTACAACAGATGCAAAGAATCTCGAGCATGTTCATTTTCCAACCCTAGCAGATACAAATACTGCACATCTGATATGTATCTCTATTCACGTGGCAGCTGTATTCGAGGAGAACATGTGGTAAATTCAATACTTTCTTCCCTTTGTTCAGTTCATTATGTGGTAAATGTGGCCTTCCTTGGTTATTTAACAGTGTAATAAAATAACAATTGCACAGACAATGTGTACACATGTAGCATTATATAACGAGTTTACATTTAAAATAAATACACACTACATTACTGGTAGTCATCAGATTTGTTTCTGAATGTACTTTAATGGGCTTGAATGAACGTTATCAATTGTAAGATTTGGAGATCACAAAGTCAGACGATACTTCCAGCTCTTGGCCATCAACTGTAATTCCTAATGTTGATAATGCTGAACTATTTTTCTTGTATTTTGGTATTTATATATATCTCTGTCTTTTCAGGAAGGTCCTTCTCAAGAATGTGTTCTAAACTTTGAGTTTCCATTACAGTTCCCTATTTCAGTGCATTCTTTTCAGTTTCTTTCACAGTGTCTAAGGCAGTGGTTCTTAATTTTTACTGCAGCCCACACCCCTCTGGTTCACAAACGATTTTCTCATAACTTACCAAAAATCATTAAAGCAGGTCAGCTTTTTAAATCATACACAGCATAACTATGAAGTAAAAGAGAAAGAGTTCAGATATTTAATTGCAGAGTAAAATTAAGAAAAATTTAGAATGTCTTGCACCCTAAGAAGGGGTATCTCACACCTCAGGTTATGAATCTCTGGTCTAAGGCATAATTATACTTCTAACAGTCCCTCCTCCTCAAATGTCTTCAAACTACTCAAACTATGCCATGTTTGAAGAGGTTCTGATGACAAAGTCATATCAAAATAACCTTATAGACTCGTGCTGCAAGAAATGCTGGCAGACAAGCCCACCAACAAGCTCAGAATGTACTGTACTTGCCAATCACGGGCCAGCAACCTACTGATGGGACTCTACATTACCTGTGTTTTTTATGTATTACATGAACAGAACCAGTCTGAAATTGTTTATGGTATGCTGATGAGTCTTACAGTGCTAAGTAAGAAGTAATGAGAACTTTATTCTCACAGTTTTGTGATCCTGGTTCAATCCATTACCATTCAACAGTTAACTTAAGTGCCCTCATTACAGTGTCAGATACCTGCTTCCACTGTTCTGTCTTGGAGCAGCATCCAGCTTTCTTTCCACGTATATTACTGGCACAATTGCTTTTTGCCATAGCATTCAAGATATTTCTGTGCTTGTGTTCTCTCTGCTCAAAATTGAAGGAGCCTGAGGTTTAAGGCCCACCTGGCATAATTCACACTTGTAAGTCTCATACATGTAAAAACTGAAAAAACTGATACTACTAATGTATGTAAGCTATCTGAGTGTCTAAATTACCATTTATTTTACTCTATGGACTAAATGGTATGAACTTGGGAAAGCCTGACATTTGTTAACAGTTTATATGGTAAAGCTGATGTTATGAAGGGACAATACTTTATCTCATAACTAGTGGCAGTCACTTTCCATTGGCTTGGTTTTGTTACACACACATATGCCTGCATACCAGCTAGTTTCCAAACTGCTTAATGGACAGCGTATGAGTCGTCTGTGCATCACTAAGTGCATGTTGAATGATACTTATGCAGAATACATAGTGCTAGATAAATTCAGACAACAATTTAATACGTGTAAAAAGTTTTCAAGCCACGCCTGATGCATACTTGCATTTAAATGCCTGGCCCTGAATAGAAGGAATTTTTGCAGGCAGGGTGTATGACACTGGTTCACCCAATGGACAGTACTTTTCACAAATCCGCTCCCATATGTCACCTTAGTCAGAAAGACCTGCATTGTCCAAATGCCTGTATTTGAACCTGGATGGATACAGACACTGCACAAAAGAAAATGTGAAGAAGCTTTCTGAACAGAATTTTACAATGTAGTTCTTTTTGTACTCACTAGATGGTGCTTGAATCTACATTCTGACATCAGATTTCTTTGGTTTCATGTATTGCAGATATTGTTTCTTTGTTAATATTTGTGGAAAACTTATGAAAATTTCAGTTTTGTCAACATGGCAAAGAATAAAGGTAACAATATGAACAGTGAGAGCAAAAAATACAGAATTACATGTGAAAGGAGTTTAAATTATGACAATGTTGTAAAAATATTGGTTTATGAATATTTGTAAAATGAACATATTTCAACTGATAGTGATTCTAGTGACACAGAAAGTGACAGTGATGATGAAACTAATGTCCTTGTTGTTGCTATTCCACCTGATTCTTCCCCACTCTACCACCCTCTCCCATCACCTTTCACAAAAAAGGTATGTGGTAGTTCAGTTTTGTTAAAGTATTATGGCATTTGTTGAATTATTTCATACCCCAGAAATTTATCAACATATAGTTATTCAGACTAACCTCTATGCAAGTCAAGCCATAAGTGCAGCACCATACCCCTTCACAGGATATTCCTTATACCAGACCTGGGTTCCCTTGACAGTGGAAAAAATTAACTTTTTAGGCCTAACAATATCGCAGGCATAATCAAATATATCCAAACTCAAAATGTGTTGGACTGATGATCCTGGTTTTCGCACACCAATTATTTTCCACCCAAAGGAATGCCCTACAATAGATCGGAGGCCATTTTAGCCTTTTTTCATTTCAATGAGTGTAGTTGGAATTAAGCTCATTCCTATGAATTCTAAAAAATTAAAACCTGCTCTTTTGTAAGTCAAACCCATCAAAAACTCTCACCTTCCTTCACTGCATGCAAACTGTAACCAAACACCTCATTCAACAGGAAGAAATACCTGCAACTCCTCACTCACCTGCTCTGACTTCATCATCAATAGCCTCCCCTAAATGTCAAGTGTACCAACCCCAAGATGAGCTCCAGCCAAATACCCTCCATACCGATTCCATGGAAAAAATGAAGAACATGTCCTCCTGCATTTCCTCCTCCCTTTCAAACTGATGAAACACACACAAGAATATGCAGAGCGTGCTTGGAAAATTAAAAAACTTGGTAAAAATAGATGGTTTTGTAAAAAGTGTGGGATTCCAATGCACTCAGGACTATGTGACACAAGATCACACACACTGAAACAATATTAGCCAGTATGTTTTGCATCCTGTTAGAATTTGGTGAACCTATCTTTATAGTTTTCTTAAAATTAAAGATGTAAAAGAGTGGTGTTTCTAAAGAAAATTGCTGGGCCAGCACTTTATCAGGCAGTCCAGATAATGGGAGTCAATGTATTTAAAAGCCCACTGCTACTTGACACTATATGAAGATATTCTACAAGCATAAAACTGTTCCTTACCTGCAGTTCTTCATAAAGCTGATGGCACTGGCTAATCAGGTACCTGTGATGTTCACCACCATGTTCCATGCCCCACTTTTCAACAAGCGCCGTCATGATGCCAACAAAAGTGTGGTTAGACATACCTATGAACCATTTCAATAACTCCCAGTATGCATTGACTGAGCCCTGGAAAATAAAATATTTCCATAATTATGACATCCATTTCATACAATTTATAGCAAAAGCTTTGACATAGTCACACGAGGTTAACTACATCTGAAGTCCCCTATTATCATACTTGCACAATGGACAAATTGCACAGGACAAAAGTATACAAATTATAAACAGATGGAATAGATGTGTCAAAGTATTTTAATCCTGAACTTTGATGTATTCTCTGTATAAAGTGTGCGAAGGGAACATGTGTATGTGAAGCCACATACACCCATGCAGTCACCTGTCTGTCCACAACATCCCTGAAAGTACAAGTGAATTCTGTCGAAATTTGGTGTCCACACTAATCCATTTCAACTCTACATTACTTGATATGCAAAGGAAACTTCTACAGTTATGTTAAAAATATATCACTGTACACCCCTCCTCCTGCACACCCCACAAAAAAAAAAACACAAGAAAGGTCCTTGGCATAAAATATATAACTCACTAAGATCCACACCTATTATTGTAAACATAATCTGCAACAGCAAATATTTAATAACTACAAGGCAAACAAATTTCTGACACTACAATATGCCTTGGTTTGCAACAACAGACTTGTCTTTGCACTAAATGATCACTAAGACAATGAGGCATGCACAAACACAAAGACCATATGATTACTCCTATAGAGTACATTCTAATCCATTCTGTTTTTATTTTTAATGAAAGAAGCTGACAACACTGTGTGTAACAATGATCCATACCTTACAGTCCAAAAGGTGTTCGGAAAATGATGGACCATCTTTTACCTTCATTTTTGCCATCCAAATGGCAGTTGAGTTCTTCATTTTCTTTATTTCAACCTATAAATACCAGATAATGTTATACACAGCAAAATCTTGTAATGTTGTGTAGTAAATAAGGAGCTTACATGGGCTTAGATATGCTGCTTTGATGGAGTAAACAAGAAAGCAACTCTGAATTACAATGAATAAAGCTTTCAAATGTGACCACAACAATAAGGGCTTAGAGAGTCATTTACACCAGTTGAACACACGTACGCTGTAAAGTGGATCAAAGTGCTCTTCTATCATATCCATCAGTCAGAATACAAAATGGTAGGCACAGAGTGACCCATGCACTTTGATCGTGCTTAATCTTTTGTGCAGCAGTCATCAGTTAACTTAATTATAAGAAATGACTGGCTGAGTAACTGATTCTTAAGTTATTTAACAATGACATTCCACCTACAAATGTTAAACATGATATATGATTTGAAAATGATCATGAATGGTGAGAACTTCACTCTTCTGGGTTATTATGCAGGGAGTAGTGGTAATTTCTTACTGACATTTTGGGACAACCTAATGGTCCCATCCTCTGGGTCCCCCCCCCCTCAAAAAAAAAAAACTTAAATGATGCATGAATGGTGAATAGGTAAGGAAGGGAAGAATGTGGTAATGGGCTATATGATGGCAAAATTCTGAGATCCACCTCAAGAAACAAAGACGCAAAAGATCTGTCACTATATTACATATAATTTCACCTTCTGCTACTTACCAATCACAGTGCTCTCCACTCAGTGAGGTTTAGCTCAAAAACGATTCTTTTCATTTTTTAAGAATACTGACCATGTCTCTACATCATACCCTTCTGGGAATTTATAACAAAATGTAAAAGAAAGCCATAACTGAAATAATGAAGCATTAGACCTCACCATTAACATAAATATCTATAATAAGACCACATACAAAGATAAGAACATGAGATTCCAAATGTAGGACCTACAAAAAAGGTCGTCTATTACAACTGTCTGTCTATGATATTCTAGGCATACCGAAACTCCAAAGGAAAAATATCCTATAAAATAGGCAGTGCTGTGTTATACTTGTAACACTGTATACGAAAAATCATGCTGCAACTCAAACCAAAGAAAAGTGTGAAGAGATTTTTTTATTCTATGTAAGTTGGATCAGAAATGCAGACAGAATATTTAAGGCAACTAGGGCCATTTGTTAAGTTATGAAGAACCACATGGATGGATAATCGCAGTACACCTCTGGTTTACCCAGACATAATGGGAGTTGGTACTAATCTACACCTCTTATTATTACCTTCTGTGCCTTTATACCATATGCCTTATCCAGATGAAGTATGACTTTACGGAGAGCTGTCTTGATCTCTGGGTGAACTGCACTTACAACAGCTGATCCTCCATCGTCCTCCATGTAAAAAAATTTTATCTTGCAGATATCAACCTGGAAAAATTTACATTCAATTATGTGAATCCAATCATGATATTTAATAGAATGCATATGGGCATGCCAAAGAGTCTGTACTGAAACTTGTCCTGTGTTAAGTATAAATTGGATGTCTATGCATAGTTTCATCACAGCTGATAGTAGCCGATTCGTGTAGAAGCATAGGCCGTTTCCTAGACAGGTGATATGTCACTACAGCTGTAACACAGCACATTATACGAGATGGATCCCATGATGTAGCCAGCACACTCAAGTTTAAGACCCTGTGCTGTTAGCTATGAAACCCCATTCTAAATGAATATATCATTTACACTGGCCAAAAACCATCCAGCTGGTCAAGCACTGTCTTCTTCAGTATGAATTCTAAAAATACAGTAGACAAACATCTACCACAAATCTAGTAAAATCCCATATTCTCAGCCAACAGAGGTTTACATGCAGCTTTTATAGGCTCTTTGTAGTTGTACTATTTCCTATCTGGATAGCATAACAGGTGCCAATGTCAAGATTAAAGGGAGGGTGTGCCAAATAGGGTGGAATGCAGTAAGATTGCTATGCATTGTTATGAGTGTATACATAAGGTTAAAGAGGATTATGTAAGAGCAATTCCAAGCTGGATGCAAGTAAATGTGATGATAAAAGATTTGAGGTTCTCACAGTGATGATGCTCAAGATTAAGTCTTCTGGGATGTTACACCATGTCAACTGGTAAAGAGTTATGGTACTGATGTTTTGAAGGATCAGAGTACCTTCATCTGCAGGGTCAAACAATCCAAGAAGATTAGTAATAGCCTTCTTGGATGCCAGAAGATTTAAATGTTCAACTGTGATTACTCTGAATATGCTGCAGGTGCTCCTGATGATGACATCATTAGTCAGCACTGGTATTAGTATCTAACAGAATGTTTTGTAACTGAAACATCATCTGCTCAGATCACATGATGCAAAGATAAGACAGCTTATTTGTTAGAAATGGCGATAAGTTTGTGGCATTATAAACATCAATAATATTAACTGAACTACAGGTATTTACCTATATTTAACAGCCTTAAAGTTATTCACGTAAATTCGCATTTCTCTGTGATAGAATGTGTATGTTTAAACATTCCACAATCTATATGTATGGTTTACAACCACTCAGTCACTCCAGAAACTGGTAAAATATGACTCATTAAGACCGATTACCACTGAAAAAACACATGTAAATTAAAGTTTAAGAGAAACAGAAAGGTAAAGAAACTGCTACCAACCTTTGTATCTAACTTCAATTTGTCAATATTTTTGCCAGCAATGATTCTCAGTGTTGGCAAAAGATCTGCAGCAAATCTGCACATAGGCCCAACACCCAAGAAGCTATCTTGTTCCTCCGACGGAACTGGATGTTGACCTCGATTTGAAACAATCCCTAAATATCAATGAGGCATATTACTGTGTTGCTTAACTATGAAAATGAACTTCAGTTCTTTAAAAACTACTCTCAGGTAGACAAAAATTCTTCTTAGTTACTTTTTGCATCCTTAAAAATGTAATCTCACTCCCCTAAATCCCCTACAGGAGGTCCCTGACATATAAACTGAACTTTTAACCTCAACAACCTTCTTCACAGTGGAGGTGCAGTAAGTTATTGTCATTAATATCACATAACAAACAAATTTTGACTGAATAGTATGTATATAATGAGACATAACAACTTACATTGACTTTTCAAAGACAAATAAATAATTAAAACCAATCACTATTTAAATAAGTAGCTATGAAGGATTTGAGGTTCTAATGTCCATGATTATGAAGATTGTTGTCTTCTGGGGTGTAAACGATACCAAGTTCAGTATAATTGTACAAGTGTTTCAGAGAACCCTGCTGCCTCTATTCTCAGAGCAGATGAAGGTACATTCATCAACACCAATGATGGAGGCAGCAGGACCCTCTGAATGGCAGCAAACATCAACAAGACCACATGGTGTCAAATCCCAGAAGGCTGCAGTCTTCAAGTACCTATATTTTAACACCAAAAATAAAAACAAATGTATACAGTGAACTGTGTGATCTTATGCTTAACAATGTATAGCCCTGTTGCCTCCATCACTGGTGTCAATAAATGTACCTTCATCTACTCTGAGGAAAGAGGCAGCAGGATTCTCTGAAACACTAGTACATTTATACTGGACTTGACAGTGTTAACATCCCAGAAGACAGGAAGCTCTGCAAATTACATACAATCAGAAATAATTTTTGTTCATATTACATTAAAATATTCACCCTATAAGGAAATGTGTCTATTAAAGATTATTCACAGATCTGAATAAGAGCGTCACTTCTTACATTTTATAAACAAGAACTTCTTGCGCGCTGAATTGTTTGTAAGAAAATTAACAAGTGTGACCTTAACTTCATGTTAAGTAGGCTCTGTACTTGATCTATTCAAACCAGAAGTAATATTGACAATTTTCAATGTAGGCACAAATACAAAATTTCATCCAAATTTGATCAGCAGTATCAGAGCACCTGCACAGATAAATGTCCAAATTATGAATGTGGCTTATGCACTCTGTCCATAGAAAACTCAGATATTTAACACAACAGGGTCATAATCAGCACTTATGCTTTAGATATGGAAGATCTGATGTTCAAATCTGAGCCAGGACACCAGACATAATGTTGTTTTCTCTCCCTGCCACCTCTCACCCCTTCCTCGATTCAATGGGCTAAGGACAAAGTCCAACTGCAGGTCATTGTGTACATGGTGCTGGACCATCTGCTTCCACAAAAGAAGGGAATTCTTATCCAGCAGAGAAATTATCAAATTTGGAAGGACGATTGTACCATAGGCTATAGTCAGTTAGCCAGTTAACCTAGGTGAAAAAATATGGTTTATTTGAATGTACAGAATTGTACACATTACCAATTGAACTGCCAGGATTGTATGATACTGCAAATACATGGGGATATGTGGTGGTGCAGTTCGTTGAGGTAGTGCACTACTAGCCGGAAGAATGTGAGTTTGATCCCTGATGGGATCATTGGGATTTTTCATTGACTTAATCCTTCTGGCCACAAGACAGCCCTGGAGTTGACTCAGCCTCTAACAGAAATGAGTACCAGGGATGTCTCCTGGAGGTAATGGCGGCCGGTGAGTAGGGCAGACAACCTTGCCACCCTTATATGCCGACTGTCTCAAAATTCTGGAAGCCTCAACCTCCTGGAGCCCTAAGGGCCAGTCTTGGCCTGTATAGGGGCAGCTTTACCTTTACCATTTTCTGCCATTACATGGTACTCCATGACACGTTTCCTCACCTCTGGAGGGTTTGTGACCAAATATGCCATTAAAGAAACAAGGCATACGGATGGATCCACCAATATCTGATCCAATTCCCAAAGGTGAACCAGCTGCAGCCAATAAGCAACCCTAGAAGTCAAAAGCATACGTGATTCACTGACATCTATTATCTGACCTGGGAACATTCAGATTCAGGCAATTTCAATGTTAAGGTAAGATGGTGTGGAATCTGGGATGGAAAAGGCATAAATGGGATAATTTTCTCAGAGTACTACTTCACTACCTCCTTATTTTGCACCCCCCTCTTCCATTTATCAGCCCATTAATGTCCACACCCACTAACCACCATTTCTCAGACAATGAAAAGGCATGATCACCCAGCAAAATATAATAATGGATGGGGAATGGATTCTGAATAACACTTGTATAGTAATTGAGCAACATAATTTTTCATTCTTGCCCTGATACTACCACGGCAACAACTATTTTACAAGTGATCACATCTCAGAAAATGCTTTATCTTGCCAGCTGGGCAGAGACCAAGAACTTGAAGTGTTTTAATATAAGAGACAATACTTTATTTAGAAATTTCATTAATGAAACAAAAGGAAGTTCATATATGAGACTCCATAACTTACCTCCCCTCCAGAAGACCCTCCAACTATGTGGTTTGTGTTATATGGATTGTTGGTCCGGCCATAAAATGTATTATTGCTCTCCCACCACATGCATACTTCAGACACATTTGTTATAGCAAAGGGAATTGCTCCTGCTGCTCTCATACAAGATATGACATCAGCATCTTGTAGGGCTTTAACATCTCTCCTGCAGTACAGACCAGCTGTGTGAGATAATCCTATGAAATGAAGAGAAATACCACTTTACCAGTGTAGTATACAACTCTTAATCATCAATCAGAGGATAGGATTCTTAGATGAGATTCAACAAGCATACATAAATCAATACGTATGCAGTGCTTTATGGAAAAAGGAACATACAAAATGATAGCTGAAATACAGTTGCCCATGTGAATGCCACTAAGGCAAATGGGGGATCTGTGATATAGCCCCATGCATTCGTAACTTTAAAACAACTGGAATTAAGTGGTCAGTTTCTTAATTTCACCAATCTCTGGTAACAAATCATATAACCCTATCATCTCAAGGATATCAGTCTGGGAATCACCAACGTACATAATTCTAAAACACATCTTAATGAACAGGATGTACTTTTAGTATGCACCTTTCTGCTACTTGCAAAGCCACTCACCCATTCACTGCCAAATCCATAATTTACTGTAGTGCCTAAGCACCAAATATAGTGAGTATGAAGGTAAAGGTCAAGACATTCTAGGCTTCAGCATATAAAGAGAGGTATGTGGTTAACTTCATAAGACACATTATCCACCAGACAGGGGATTAGGTGTACCTCTAAACTGTGTGTGGAAATGAGAAGAAAAATCCTAATCATGCTCGCAGAATTAAAGTAATACTTGCTTATTAAGTGACATCATATGGTATTAAAACTGAAACATTTTATGGTCATACCTGTCACTTGGATAGCGTCTTTAGTTGAGAAAGGCACTCCAAGAAAAGGAGTATCTTTTTCAATATCTTCTACTGATTTAACTCCAGACTGAATAAATTCATCAACTTTATGTGCATCTTCTAATGCTTCATTAAATCTTTCATCTACAACACAGTTCAGAATAGGATTCACTTCCTTTATTCTGGCAATAAATGTTTTTACCACTTCCCTACTTGTAACCTGTGAAGAAAATGCAAAATATTTGTTATGAAACAACTTACCTAAAATTACATTTTGCTGACCTGTTGAAGAGTGTTATTAGTATATTCAATTATGTGTTCTCTACAATGCACATTTAAAATGCAGCATTCCCACTCATGCGCAGCTAAAATAAAACTTATCCAACCCAGCCCTGGGATCAACCCCAGGCCTGTCCATGTGGGAAGTGTGGTTGATAAAGTGGCAATGGTGCAGGTGCTTTCTGATTACTTAAGTTCTCTCCTGTCAGTATTGGGGGAACCGCGGTGGCACAGTGGTTAAGGTGCTGTGCTACAAATCAGAAGGTCACTGGTTTGATCTCCCATCTGGTGTCAATGAAATTTTTCATTGACATAAAATCCTTGCCATTGCAGTATGGCCCTGGGGTCGACTCAGCCTCTAACAGAAATGAGTACCAGGAGTATTTCCTGGGGGTAAAGGCGGCTGGTGCATAAGGCTGACAACCTTACCACCATCCTGTGCCGCTGTCATGAAATCTGAGAACCTTCACTTCCTGGAACCCTCTGGGCCACTCCATGCCTGTAACGGGACGGCTTTACCTTTTTACCTGTCAGTATCATTCCACCTCTGCTCCACACTCATATATCGTTCAATCATGACAAACACTATAAAATCTCAGGCAACTGATATTGTCACTGAATATAATACTCATCACTCTCTCTCTTTTTAAACCCTTTTGCTGTTAAGGTCACAGAAGTACTGTCACACAGAAATTCTGACTATACAAGTAATAGGTTGAAATAAGGTCACACTAACATACTGGAAACCTCCCATGGAAGTCTTAGCAGACTAAGCCCAAAAGGATAATGTTAAAATGGATCCTAAGGAAAAAGACTGTGAAGATGATCATATCAGGAACAAATAATAAAACTTCCATAATTACTAAAATTAATCTTCAGTTTTCACAATAACAGTCAATTTTTCAACACTTGTATACTTAACAATGAAGAGTGCCTTCAGCCACAAACTTACTTTCCTTGTTCGAATCTTGTGAGCAATTGCAGTTGCAGTATCAAGCAGCAGCAAGTTCTGAATGGGTGGCATTTTCTCTCCAGAACCATGGTACACAACCCAAAACAAAACATTTGAGATTACTTCCACTATACGGAAAACTAGACATTGGCATATAATTTTCAACTCTTTTATGCCGTTTGAAGCCATCTGCAATATAAAATATATATATATATATATATACACACACACACACATTTATGGCCTACATACACACAAAACATATGTTGCTTTCTATGAAACATGTGTCTGTAGGTTTGAACATAAAATGGACTAAATAAACTGATCAAGGTGTGGGGTGTATGCTAATGAATATTACATCAGCTACTGCACTTATGTTAACTTTGAAAGAAAGGATGAAAATGCTTGCAAAGAAGCAGGCGTGAGCTGCTTTAAATATCATGGCCACTCTTGTAACTTACCCTGCCTTTTTATCAAATGTTCCTAACTCCTGAAAACACAAGGGATTATTTTCAAGTAAGTGTCATGTAAATGGCAATAAATGCATTGGGTTATCTTATTCAAGTCTACCTGGCTTGACCTAATATATCAACAATCCAAATTCAATGTGGAAGGACCACCAAATGACCAAAAAGATCTCAAAACATTAAGGGGCAGGGGACCCCAGTGGTATTCTGTACTTCATGCCATAGTTTTCTTCACGAATTTCTTTAAAGAAGGATTTTATTCAGAGTATAAAATAAAATACAGACCCCCACTTCCAGAACACCCTTGAAAACTCATTCCATTCCAAGAGCCTAGAGGATATATAGCATCATCATAATTGTCATCATTATTTGTATCAAAGCCAACAAGCTGTGTTCAGTATAGTGATTAGGCTATGGGCTGGACACAACAATGGTTCCACAAACACCAAGGGAAACAGATTTTTCTCTTCCCTAAAGTAGCGCCCAAGAGGTAGTATGCAGACTACCTCTTGGTTGCACCCATTCTCTTGTTCACTTGGTATCGTCTTTCCTGGGATAAAAGCGACCAAAGCGGGAAGCTGGCAACTCATCTCAATCTAGTGACGAGGTTAAGAATGTGGGGAGTTACACCTCCATTAGCACACAGGCCTTCATGCCATGCAATCGGACATTACTTAATCATCATTTGTGTGGCAGCAACATCCTTTGGGATTCAAAAGCTTTACATTTAAATCACCTAGAATTTAAGTATCTCATGCACCATATTTTGGGTTCACATTCTTTCTTCAAGACATACTGCCCAAGCAGAAAGGCCTCCTTTGTAAGAATTAAAATCTGTTTTACATTACAGTATTCATAAAGCCTATACAGTTTACCCATTAAGATTACTGTAGACTGCATGGAGTTACTTTAATTTTCTGCTACGAAGTACCATAAAACAAAGACCATACAACAATAGGTCATTGGTCTCGACACATGCTCTGATACACAATTCGTATGTGACATTTTTTATCATATCCATAGCTTAAAGTGCAAACACATTTTCATAACAGAACAGTGAATGTTTTGACCATATGTTACCTCTAATGACTACAAATTGAATGAACTCTCCTTGACCTTGCAAAACATTACAAACTTTGTAAAGAATAACAATCATACCAATATCATTTTCATGAATGTCCCATTTCGATGTGACTTACCTAATTCAATAGCTGTCAATAGGAATATATCAATTCTGAACAGGAAACTACAGAAACTGGTAAATCAATTACCGAATAACTTCACGTATGATGACCTCAATACAACTAAATTCATGTTACTTCACCAAAATATAAGAGGAATATCTAACAAAATTGATGAATTTCTAATTTTATTATTTTCTAATGTACCCCAAGTAATTTGTCTAACAGAACACCACTTAATGACTGAACAAATAAGAAATGTAAATTTAGGCCAATATACTTTAGGAGCTTCATTTTGTAGACAAACATATAAGCATGGAGGTGCATGTATTTACGTCTCAAAAGATATCCAGTTTAATACTAGTAATCTAGATCAATATAATAAAGATAAAGACCTGGAAATCTGTGCCTTGAAGTTACGCTTATTATCAAGCAGCTTTACTATAATTTGTATTTATAGATCCTCTACAGGAAATTTTACTTATTTTTTAAATCAATTGGAATCCATTTTGAATAAATTGTATAAAACATCAATTGAATTAATCGTATGTGGTGATTTTAATGTAAACTATTTTAATGACAATTCTAGAAAACTTCTTTTAGACCCTTTTAGTCTTTTTAGCACTGTGAAATTTCCTACAAGAATTTTCAATAACTCCTGCACTTTAATAGACAACATTTATATTAATACTTACAGACATGACTTCTCTGTGAATCCCCTCATTAATGGTCTATCTGACCATGATGCACAAATTATTACCTTATCAAATATTTTCATTTCTATTCCCAGACATGTATTTTCCTACACTAAGAAAATTGATAGTAACTCAATAAGTAACTTCACATTTCTGTTAAGCTTTGAAAATTTGGAAGAAGTTTTTCTTGAAGAAAATGTCAATATAATTTTTAATAATTTCCTTAACATTTACCTCAGAATCTTCTATGCAAGTTTTCTAATTACTAAATCCCAAAACTCCTATAAATCAAAACCATGGTTAACTAATGGTATTAGAAATTCATGTGCCAATAAAATGAAACTTTATTTAACTTACAGAAACAGTAATGATCCCAATCACAAGGAATATTACAAGAAAAATTGTCAGATTTTGACTACGGTTGTCATGTCAGCAAAAAAAAACTCCATTATAATAAGCTTCTATTGAAATCTAATTATAAAACAAAAACAAAGACTACTTGGAACATAGTTAAAACTATCACCAATAATAAAAATACCATTCATACTATTTTAACAATGAATATTAATGATAAATTATCTAGTAACCCACTAGCCATTGCAAATGCTTTCAACAGCTACTTTTCATCTGTAGCTGAAAATCTCCTTATCAAAAACTTTTCTGGAAAGAATACTACTAATAATAATGATCCAATAACTTACTTACAACAGAATCTTAGTCA
>Ga0123354_10006496_pt1 | contig 17386 bp, 9 predicted proteins | sample TergutLab28metaG_2_FD_97872 | JGI IMG/M metagenome (GOLD analysis project Ga0123354, IMG submission 97872) | Labiotermes labralis P4 segment gut microbial communities from Petit-Saut dam, French Guiana - Lab288 P4 | ecosystem: Host-associated > Arthropoda: Insects > Digestive system > Gut ...
AAAAAAAAAAAAAAAAAAAAAAAAAAAAAAAAAAAAAAAAGACTGACAAGGACAATATGCTTCGTTTCCAGTAGCAGCGACAGTTCGCAAGGTATCGTCGCGTGGAGTACTGTGCCAAAACAAACAACTGGTCCTCCGAACTCTACACCAAAGTAAACATTACCTTACATAAGAGTTCAAAGTGTGTCCGCTCTAAATGCGACATGCTGCACGTACGGTACATGAACTAAAATTAATATTACTAAAAGCATACATAGTGCAGTTGATGAAAGACATTCTGTACATCAACTCTAAACTCATTATGTGTTCTAGGGTTGCTGATAACTAACACCGTTAGTAGTCTCTACACTCATACAGGAGATTGCTACTAGGGCGGTCACTCTGGTACTATCGTCAGTAAATAACAGGCCCTTTGAATTCTTCATTCACAACAAACCACGATACCTACATTCCGGTTACGATCGAAAGTGCTCGCTCTCGGGGAAGCATTTTTCTTACAATAAACTGGACACGAGCCAAGTCGCCCAGGCTGTTCATTACGCACTGGATATCAATTAAATTTCATTTACATAATTTACAAAACAAACACTGGCATATAATACAAATATGAGAGAAAATTACAGTAAACGCGAATGATTAAGTAATGGAAATCAGGAAACTCCAGACACGGGCAGAAACTCCACCGCAATACCCTCACGCTGATTTCACACTTTACAGCTCCGTGACCAATATGCCATTCCGTACCATCTGCTGTAGCATTAAAATCCCCTGCAACCAGCGATTGCAGCATGAATCTTTGTAATTGATACAACTTTGTTCTCTTGGAGGCAGGAAGTGAGATTACGGAATAAATGAATGACATAACACTGTCTGGGTCTCTCCCTGTCAGGTCGGTGTTGTGAAACACAAGAACGAGAAGGGGGAGAGAACGCGAAGTAAAAATCGTTTCCCCGAACACTAAGGCAAATACTGTTAAGGACATAGGTAACGTCCATGCTACAAACTTACGTACCAAGTCATCGGATTGGACTCTGATTTTATCATTCAATTCAGACAGCATTCAAGTTACGTTGTTATATACAGTTCAACGGGAACACGCGGTCTGTACCACACTGTGAGTATCCTACAGTAAAATCTGATCTTGCATCTAATCACCAAGCCACAACGATGTACAGTGAATGGTGAAGGTAAACCCTCTTCCCAAGAGAACCATTCCGTAGTCCACGGGCTGAATCAGCTACACACTAGCCTTATCTTCCTTGTGGTTACCCTCATTCTTTCTGGACGAAATACTATGTATTACCTTAAAATGGGTAGGGACTGCCTCCTCCTAAATATTTTCGCACTCACCCTCCGTAACCACCCTTCTAATTTAAACGCCGTATAAAGTCTACGCAGTTGTAACCATCATCATCATCATTGGCACAACAGCCCTTTTTGAGCCAAGGCCTTCTTCAGAAGCTTCTGCCAGCTGTCCCTATTCCTTGCAGCATTCCTCCAGTTTCTGTCCCCCAACTTCCTGGCATCTTCCATCACACCATCTTCCCATCTTAGTTTCGGCCTGCCCCCGTCTTCTTCCTTCTACCACTGCAACTAGAACTCTCCTTGGGCTCTGTTCCTCCATATGAATAACATGTCCTGCCCATTTTAATCGATTAATTTTAATGCATGTTACTATACTATATCACTTTCCTTGTACAATGTATATAACTCATTGTTGTATTTTATTCTCCATTCCCCGTTGTCATTTGTAGGTCCAAAAATAGCTCTCAAAATTTTCCTTTAAAAAACTCACGCAGTTGTAACAGCATCAATAAATAGCTTCAGATTCAATCAGTAGTCCACATGCCTGCTTTCCATTTCAACACGCATTTCTGCCTGAAAAGTATTAATGTAAAATCTGGTTACATATTTTTGATTTAGTAACGAACAAACTGGATTTCCCCGTCCGTTCTGGACAGTACCGGGACACCAAAATTCGGCCACTACAGCTTCCTTCCACGCCCTTTCCAGTGCACTGTTAACTAATCATCCAATCACTCCATGCTCTAAAACCACAATTACTTATTAAAATGTTGTTAAATAAACTACAAATAAATGAAATAAAAGCAAAAAAGCAAAAATCTATATAACAGCTACATACGACTTGCGAGTTTATGCAGCAAAATGCTCTGCACTTCACAAATTTTGTAACACCCCTGATAGGCTTTGGCTCAGTCATTACCTCTTTTGGTCATATCGCGATGTTAACCGTTAGGCAATATCTCGTATTTACTTCAATTCTCTTGGCTGTAAATTTTCAACAAAACGGTGTATCAAAGCCTTACAGTACGGCGTCGGGTTTGATCGACGCGTTCAGGCTCAAGCTTCTAGGCTGTAGGCTAGAATATTAAAGAAAAGTATTTAAGGAGTCAGTTGGTGCAGTTGCACATGAGTACACACATACAGGAGAGTGGTGGGGAGTTCTCAGCGTCAGAAAACAATACACACATACAGGAGAGTGGTGGGGAGTTCTCAGCGTCAGAAAACAATCAGTATTCAAGTGTCTGTAGACATGACCTACAGGGAGATAACTTGCATTGGCCCAGGTTTCAGTACATAGGTAGACCTCAATGGTATGTGGGAGGCATGTGATTCCAGTCACTCGCGTCGGTGTTCAACGTTAGTAACTGGCATGTTCAGGGGGATTTGGAGGTTCTATTGTTTACCAACCACATCACAGCACCCACAGAGTTTCGATCCAAAAGCAGCTGATGGGAAGAATCATCTACCTAGTAAGGCAACTTGAAAGGCATTACCGCCGACAAAAGTCTACCAAAAGTGAATGGAAACACCGAAAATCAGCAAGTCAGTCGAGGCCACCCGTTAGGGCGGCCATGTGCTAACTTGACTGAGGTTATCAGTGGTTTTTCTCAGTTGTACAGCGAATGTCAGTGCTCAATTACCCGTTCTAGTCCCCCAACATTCACTAGTACGAACACGTGTCAAGGCCCCCCAGCCACTATGCCAAAACCCATTAGCGTAAGCTCACACCCAATTAAAATTCATAAGGCATGGGTTTAGCATCCCAGCTATGCGTTTCGCATGCTGGAATGGTTTAATCGCGGAAGAAGCGTCTCGAGTTAGGTTTCCAGTTGGCTGGTGGTTGGTGGTCACTTACCGCAGACACAGAACTAGTAGTACAACACTACACCTCAGTTCATCCAGAAATTACTTTTCCTTGCGTTTCGTTAAATATACTCGCTATTCGAAAAGCACTCGAAAACATTCCAAATAGAAATTGTAATGAAGTGTCAATATGTATATTTTAAGTTTAACGTTCGTGTTTCCGTGCATCGCTAGTACAATTACAATTGATAACCAACAAGATGCAACTACTTTGATTTACTTGCTTTAATCAGCTCTACATGTTTCGGGCGATGTTCTCGCCCATCATCAGGAACATAACACTGTACGCACGCAACCCCAGCCAGCAGCAACATCGGTGGACATTACCAGTAGCTGTAGTTACAGTGATGTGCTCCTGATGATGGGCGAAAACATCGCCTGAAACATGTAGAGCTGATTAAAGTAAATAAACCAAAATAGTTGCATCTTGTTGGTTATCAATTGTAATTATATTTTATGTTATTCAGCATGTTTTGAACAAATGGCTTCTCCTTAAGAGAAAAGTTCTGTTTGGATTTCACTTACCGTACGAAACAAAATTAAAGCTTTCCCCGCAGCATTTTGTTCAAATTACCAATACAATAAAATTCTCTCGGGCTAAGAAAACCGTCGGTCTCTATTAGAACCAACCGATGCGGCTGTCAGCTGTAGAGGATTTATGGAATATTTTCGTCATGAAGGCTTCAAGGCATGAGGGGGTACATTCCTAAACAAAATGTCATCGAAATCCACTAAAACATATCGAATATACAACAAACAGACAAATTATTTGTAGTTACTATTTATGAGCTTCGTGGGAAAAGCGCGTAAAGATTCTGAGTCATCCGGAAAACATGCAACCGTATATTGCAGCGAGAATCACAACTTAAAACGAAATAAACACACAGCTACCAGAAATGTTCGATTATTAATGCAGAGTGAAGCAGTGATGTTAATTGGTTGTCAAAATATAACTGTGAGAAACATCATAGCCAACCCCCCCCCCTTTTTTTGCCCAAATTCAGGAATACTGTGTTTAATATTTCGTGCCCCATTTAGCCCCTCCTCACACACACACACACACACACACACACAAAACTCGTGCTAAATGAGTAGGACACGAGGCAGTCAGAAATCCATAATGTTTTCGAACGTGTATTTGTACACATACCTATGCAACAAAGTAATTGCACTGAGTAGAATTCTATTTGAGAAGTTGACAGTTGCTCAACTAGTCGAGAAATTGCAGACATTTTATAAAGCTCGAACCTTAAATGAAGTGTACAAAAGAGACCAACACTAGTCCGTGTAATCAGGCAGGTCGTTTCAGTTCCCTTGAATTAACAGTGTTAACAATATCCTATATAGAATGTCAATTACGACACTCGTATTACGCACTTATTCTACAGTTCCTATCATTTCATCTCTCTTGGATAAAATCACCGTTCTGAGCCATTTTTTGCTCTTACATTAAAGCCAGAGGTCAAACTTCCACACTCGCACAAGACAACAGGCAGAACGATAGATCCGTACACATACATGTATTAAATCGGTCACAAACAACACTAGATTTTATCGATTTTATTCACGGCTACTTGTTTCATCTCTAACTGCGATCCATCAGCTGGCCTTCTGTAAACGCTGATATACTGCATTAGAAGTTCTCCCCTCTAACATTAAAAATGTTTAATATGAAAGGGGAGACGATTTGTTAAACAGACAAAATAAAACAGCGTGGTAATGTTGTGAAGTAACATCCTTCCGGTGCCAGTCCCGGGGGAAAGGGGGGCTACTGATCTACGCTGTACACCCTTACTGGGCGCGTTCGCATCCTAACGAGCGTTTATTAAATTTCGTTGTCCTTCCACACGCGTGTGCACGTGTGTGCACGCACGTAAGCCAACAGACTCGCCAAGACTCGCCAGCCGCAACGGACTTTTGTGCGTATTAACTTTGAGAATTTCACGAAAAACTGCAAAGGAATTCCAATTTCCAATTTTCTTTTAACACCTGGCGAAGAAGTGCAAACACGTTACTTGAAAATCCCTACAAGTGCGTGCGTCTCCAACGTATCTCGCTACTGTGTATTGAAGTGGTGGGGGTTGGGGGGTCAACAAAAGGTGATGTGCCTCGTAGAGCTCCTGCACCAAGTTGTGTTACATGAAAGCAAACGTAGCTTTGTCGCATTTCGTTGCTGTGACGCAGATATACCCGTGTGTTGGGCGGATCGCGTCAAACATTTGTCACGAGATGTCTTCAAACTAGCACCATTATCATCCACTTTCTTCCCCAGCAAGCGTCTGCTGCTCAAAAACACATTTTGCTTATCCGTGCGTACCGTCTTTCTGTGCAGAACTTGCAATTCGGCCATTCCCGTCAACAGTTACCCTTCTTGCAACGATGTGGTCAGTCCATGTATTACCGTACAGAAACCTGTATGACGACTACATTTAAATGACTTCCAACAACCTCACAAATTCTCCGACAATCAGTGTGGTAAAGAGCCAGCACGTGATATTGGTGTGTGGTATAAGCGACCCGATGGGAAATGACTTTAGATTGGGATCATTTAAAATAATTACACGTGTAAAGCCCACGGGCGTGTGCACTTGTGTGTATACGTGTGCATACTGGGGGCATGTATTAGTAGGTACACAGCTGCATGTTTATAATTTCCTGTTACGGGAGTAATGAAGGTCTAATATTGAATGTTAATTCATTCAAATATGCGTAATGTTAGTTTTGACTTCGACAAGTTTGAATAACTGTCCACTAACACTAAACAGTTGCGTGCGAATTTAATTTTTTTAGTTAGCATCGTGTCGACTGCTGACATCCCACAAGGCCTGATTCTTCATCAACACTGCTCTGACGGCCTAAAATCTCGCAATTTAATTTCTGTACACAAAACGGGAAGAATTCGTCGTAGTGGCAATTTCACGGTTCACAGCTCACGCGTTTGTTGAATGGAAAGTGGAAGGACCCGTTTAAAACACTTTATTTGTGTTTTGTTTGAAGTTACCTGTTACACGCTATTAATAAGGGTAGCCCATACCAATTAGCCTTTAGCTGCAAACGAATATAGCGTGGAACACTGAATTTGCACATTTGTATGCATTTGGGCTGCACAATGAGAACGGCTCGCTGACGACCTCAGCAAAGCACCGCAGACATACACATTTGAGAGCACTTTCATTAATATCATGGGAGAACATCAAACGTCGGAGTTCGCAAATTGCAAATCTAGAGGCAATAACAAAGGGGATGAGTCAGAACCTGCGCCGTGCGTACACCTCACTTGTTCTCTCTCGGGTTATCGTATCTGTTGTTGGTAGTTTTATTACATCGTGACAGTGGTACTCTTTGAAATGTGAATTAACAAGCGTTACAGTGATTCAGTCCTGGAACCGCGAACATTTTCTTCTTAACCATATTCACCAAAGAAAGGACACTCTTCCACGTAGTCTTATACATTCACGGCCCCGCATTCGTCTCTACACCCAACATGGCACTGTTTTATGCTATTAATCACCATCGTCAGCAGCAGCAGCAACACTTCAGCCCTTGCTCGGCTTTGGCTTCCTTTTCCTTATCCCTCACGGACTCTTATGTAGGTGTCGTAACAATTTATTCTTTATGGAGGACCAGGGTATCCCTTTGTGTGTGTCATCACTTTTGACTTGTCTGGCATGGAAGGCCCTACCAGCAGCAATCCTACCGCCTGTTTTGTGCTACTGCTTTATACTAACTGCGTCGCCAGAATTGTTATTGTTGTTTCATCTTGATAAGTTATGTCAGGAAAGTTAGACGCCTCCTTATCGCTAACACTTCCTGAAGTGTTGAATTAATTACCAGGGACATCTCTCATCTTAATCTAACCAATTACCTATTTCACAAATATAATTAAAAACTGTCGCGCACACGCCCCCTTTGAAATGAAAATTGGGCCGAAGAACGAAACTGTGGTCGCTTCCGATTTACCAAGTATCTGTCCATCCCTCTTCTGGGCGTCTGACTCATACCGACGGCTGCGGATCTTTTGTCTCGTGTTATGCTGCACCCATCAACACACAAACAAGCCCCACAAGGGACATGTCATAACACCCTGGACATTCCGCTGTGCATTGTACTGGCCAACAATAGGCTCCTCCCACCGTTACCACAGAGAGCGACTGGTCACTGCCGAATCATAGGACGAATCGATGTCCAAGTAAGGTACTAACTAAAAGTTCTCATATGGTATATGATGCTGTGCAGGCTGGTAAATACCGACGTTTTGAAGGAGCGTGCTGCCTCCTTATTCATAGCAGTACAGCCTACGGCGTCATTTCCCATAAGATTAGTCATCTTAAACGATACAGCAAACTAGAACTGGTGTCTAGCGGCAGTCCGTGTAAGACCGCTTGTTGCCAGCCAGGAGGCAAGGCTTGGCAGTGCACAGCTCAGAGTGACTGACTGACTTTATCGTGGTGGCACAATGCTGAAGATGCGAAACACTTGCCTGCATCGAGTTTTCAGGAGCAACGGCAAGTGTATGTCTTTTGATTTCAGGGTTTTGCCACGCCGTGTGTCGTCGCCGTTACCATAACAAGATTTTACGCCGAAACGTTAGCAGTTCTTCGGCATCGAAAGCCGGAATACCTGAGAGATCTAAGGTTCTCCCAGCCATGTTGCTGAATAGTCAAGTTGTCTGGGACGTTACGTCGTGTGTCGCGTCCACTGGCAAATAATTACCCATGTTTCGAACGATCGTAGTACTTTCATATTCAGTGTCAAGCAGTCTTCCAGGAAGACTGCTTGACACTGCATATGAAAGCATTCTACCCCGTTCTATTTAAATACTCAAGCCCTGTGTGACTATTGCTTGTACAGCCTCCATCTAACCAGGGTTCAACACTGCAAAGGAATTCCAGCGGACACGCAGAGTAACAGCTGCACGACCACTGTGCTCGTCGTGCGGCAATGGTACGGCATATGCGTGAGTGTGTGTATTTAAACTTGTTACCAGGAATGCGTGTCCAGCTACATTACGAATATGTTCCAAACCTCGAATAGTCGGGATATGGACTTGCACTAATCTTGCACTTGGGTGCGAGATGCACCAGTGCGGCAGTGCAGTGGAACACACCCACACGAAACATTAACTGGCTTTCAGCGTTCCGTCAGTATGACGCAGGTATAGGCAGATACCGGCCGAAGTTCTTAGGTGCAGTGCGTGTGTGCACCACACTGCTGGATCGAAACACGGATAACCATACGCAAATCGTTACTTATAATCACAATCATAAGGAAATAAAAAAATCAGCTCACAGAAAGAACATCATTTGCACATGCTACTGTCCGTTAAGAATATGCTACTTTTTCACCCCGCTACCCCCAAAGAAACAATGAAGAGAATGTGTTATAAATATGTCAATAATTGTTTTATTCTTTCTTTTGGGTGATTCCTCCGGGGTCTGAATTTTATGTGCCGATGTTTCGGAACACCGTGTTCCATCTTCATTGGAGGTGTAATGAAGATGTAACTGACAATGTTCCGAAACGTCGGCACATAACGCCGGGGAATCGCCCAAAAGGAATAATACAACATTCAGAGCACGGCGAAAGTTTGAAATTAAGAATCTCAAAACTTGCTTCAATCGTTTCCAATTTGCGTGTACACATACGCTCGCAGAAACGATGAACTCCATTGAACAGCGTACTTCTTGAGTTCCTCAGCTTGGGAAGACACTCCCTGCATCTGCATCTTATGAAGCCGATGTACAGTACATTACAGCTCGCCGCACGTCCCCGTGCTCAGCCAAACTAATCCAGTTCACGCCTTTTCAGTCTATTTACTTTAAGATCCATTTTAATAATATCCTCCAATCTACGCCTAGGTCTTGAAAGTTGTCACTTTCCTTCAGTTTTCCACCAAAACCCTACATGCATTTCTCCTCTACGCCATCAGAAATTACGAATTCATAGTTTAAACATTTTCAAGAGTGCTGAGGATATTACAGGGTCTTAAAACTGATTAATTAAGATGTAAACGGACAGCAGACAATAAAATGTAAATATTACATGCCGCTATACTTTGTAGACCAACAAACTGAACTTTTTCTAAATTAATATTTTAATTTTTAATTGTTGATGTCTAGTCTAGCCTACTAGACTAGAAGAGTGGGTTCAGGTTCGAACACACTCTTCTTCCTACTAGACTGCTTATACTGATGCACGTAACACACACTCCACCTTACCTGTATGTATAGCCGTCTTCCTGAAGATGAACCCTCGGGTTCGAAACACACAGAAGACATCAAAAATTAAAAATTACAATATTAATTTAGAAGAAATGCATGTTGTTGATTTATCATATACAATTATATCACAATGCACGGTGCAACAAGCATAAAATTGCATGCCGTATTGATAAAACAACACCGGCTTTTAAAAATAACTTCAACACAGAGACGCATTTGTCCCTCTGCCCTTTAAACGTACATTTCTGTAGTTTTGTACTGCGAAATCAAGCTTGTGTGGGATGAGAGGACGGCTACAATGATTCATAGAAGATGAATAGAATGGAAGCCCTGTGAAACTATTCACAGCGACAATATGAACGGAACAGAATAGTCGGAATACCCAGCCCTTTGGGATAAGCGCGATACGCGATTTGTGTAGATAGAATCCTTGCTCCCAACAGCCAAACAGATGCAGCCACATTTCTTCGCGGACGCCACTCACCTGTAACAAAAAAGAACAGTAGTTACACCACTAACATTGCTGTCGCGAATTTTAACTACGGTGTACAGACTTTTCCGTCAGAACTAGATACGTAACTATTAATGCTTCGTAATAAAGAATAGGTTATGAAGGTCGATGATCCGCTGCCGTATCAACAAATCCCACGGTACTAGTTCAAATACGCACATTAATCCCCCCCCCCGTGGCGTTGCGGCCCAACGCGGTCCATGGCCTCCTCATTCTTGAGGTTTCTAGATCACACACAACGACGCATCACGGTCGGTAGGACTCCTCTGGACGCGTGATCAGTGCGTCGCAGAGACCTCTACCTGACAACACATAACACTCACAACAGACAGACATCCATGCCCCCGGTGGGATTCGAACCCAAGATCTCAGCAGGCGAGCGGCCGTAGACCTACGTCTTAGACCGCGCGGCCACTGGGACCGGCACACTAATAACTTACTCTGGAATAAATACTTTTTTGTATTATTATCTGTCAGCAAATGGACAAATGTAATTACAAAGAAACAGGTGGAATAAAAGAAACGGGCATCCAACCACACCGTCGTCAGAGGGACTGGAGTGCCATATCAGATATAATTATGTAGGCCTAGTCTTCCGCTCAAGACCTTACCGAACTAACCCAAACAAGTGAATTATAAGTAATGCAAGACGTTTACCGGGAAACCTAAAATATAAATGCGGAAGGTAAAAACTGAGATCCTATTACCGAGCGGAGACGGCGTAGTTAGTGTACTGACTGGGCCACGGGCAGAACGATCCGGGGCACGAATCCCGGAAGGGTATGGGATTCTTCTATCCTTCAAATCTTCCAGACATGCTCTAGGGCCCACCCAGCTCGTTCCTGAGGGGGGGGGGGGGCGTGATGATAACCAATCACCTTCATCTCGCGCTGAGGTTAAGAATTATTAGTATAGTTCTACTTCAGCTTCACGCTTTCATGCCGAGGACGGGATAACCTTTACCTTTACCTTTTAAATTTATGTACTTCTAAACACAACTTCTCTCACTCTATGTGGACAAACATACAGCATAAATTTAAGATTACTAACTTCTGGACTTTATACGAGACAAGTGCTGAAACCTGCGTATGTTAAGTCTAAAGTGACCTCATTAGCAGGAATGCTCAGTAAACGTTCCGGTCTGGTGGGTGTTGCATAAACTGTTTACAAATAGAACTGCAGGCCCCGACCTGCCTGTCATTTCATTTCAGATTTACCGTGAACAAAGCTCACAGACATTGCAGGAAGTGCCCATGTGTGAGGAGGTGGCAGGCGGTGCGAGGAGTGCAACATTTCTTTTTAAAAAGATTGAAAACACAGAAAACCCTACTTTTAAAGGAATTCCAGCGGACACAAACAATTTTCTGCACAACAAAGAAGTCTTCAAGGCAGGTACTTACTTCCAGAATCCGGTACACCCCAGTTGGTACAGTGAAATGGTTATCGGCTGGAAGCCAAGGATTCGGAATTTATTTCCAGGCAGAGACAAAATATAAACAATTCTTATTATGTATCATACATACAGTCATAACACAACTATATTTTCAATGAGTAATCTACAATTACATTAGGTACAACTACATGTTTCATACACAGTCATAACACAACTATATTTTCAATGAGTAATCTACAATTACATTAGGTACAACTACATGTTTCGACCCTGTGTATTGGCCATCATCAGGCTGTCTACAGACTTGTCGAGGAACTATACAATAAGCAGGGTATTCTGGAGGGTGTGGGGGGTGGTGGACAACCTGATGATGGCCAATACACGGGGCCGGAACATCGTCCCACCACCCCCCACACTCTCCAGAATACCCCGCTTATTGTATAGTTGCTCGACAAGTCTGGACAACCTGATGATAGGCAATACACAGGGCAGAAACACGTAGTTGTACCCAATGTAACTGTATATTTCTCATTGAAAATATATTTGTATTAGACTGTATGTATAATACATAAGAATTGTTATTGATTTAACACAACGGGGATGACACACCTCATAGGGACAAGATATTCCTCCACTGTGCCTAGACCGTCTCCGACGCCCACCCTTTCTCCTACCGTAATGGATACCACGTGGCTCTTTCAGGGGTTTGAGTGGTTGAGGGGGGGGACGGGGGACGGGGGTAATAAAGAGGCCGCGGCGCGGAGCCAACCATTCACCTCATTCAAGTGCCGAGGTTAAGAATGCGCGAAGCTAAACTTCCACTCCCCAAAACATCTTCATGACGTGTTGCTCAGTTCAGCATAATGACACTTTTAATTTCTTCGTATCAAAATACTGCAGAGCACACATCGCATGTATTTATGACAAAGAGCACACACTTTCAGCCTGCTTTCCTTTCCTTTCTTATTTTTCCAGCAGTGCTGCCAACATTTCAGATATGTTTTGTTGTGCATAATCCTGTTCCCCTTTGTAGAGGGAAGTCCATTGTCACAAATTCCAGGAAGCGCAGTATCGTGCATGTGTATATGAACAGAACGTAACAGACAATGGAGCATATTATTTTCCACAACACTGTTCTCACATGACAACAGTTTCCGTCTTAGAAGTGTTTGCATTATACTCTGGTCCGGAGAAATTTTTCGAGAAAGAAAATACAGTCATGAAAGTAACCACAGAGATTATGAGGTCGAAATGTGTTATTTTAACCGGTACGTCAAGCAGACATCGGATACTCAGGCAAATGCTTATTTTTTGCAGTAACAATACACGCAAATTTTCAAAAGTACGTTTAAACTGATTCGGATATAGTTGAGGAATGTTATAGTACCCATAAATGCTTCACTTTGTAATTCGCTGTATATAAATTGATCTGAAATGGAACTTGAGATCTGTTAAGCAGCTGCTCAATTCATGATGGTCTACATGCGTCACAGCGGGCACGCATGCATCATTTCCCTTTTCAGAGCAGCAGCACTGCATTTCTGCAGCATAACAAGAAGGGGTTTGGCCAATGTCTTTCACTTTGCTGACATTACAAGCCCATAATTATACTGCCCCTCCAACTACTCGCAACGCAAGACGTTGAACAGTCGATATCAGAAGCAGGAAGCTCCAACTGCAGCTGCGACTTGGAAACGCATGCTACAATAAATCACGTGTTCCCCTCCACTCTGTAATTTTTACGTGTTTTTACACCACTCTGTACGTCGCCCCGAAGCATGTTCTGTTACTTCTCTGATTCATCTACCGCAACAGAACTAGAAGCAGCCTGATTGGACAGTGGCTTATTAAATTCCATCGCCTGGCGCCATTTGGCAAAATTTTATATGTCAATATAGCAATAAATAGGCGAGTAACAATCGGTTTTTTTTTACGTTTTGCTGACCGTGCATCTCAGTATATTTAGCTCAGTAATTAACCAACTCGTGCACAAGACGGCCACCTATAGGTGTGATGATACCAGAGGCTGTGTAATGCAGTTTTGACCTCCTGATGATGAGCACATGTGCTCGAAACATGTAGAGCCATGAAATAAACTTACTGTAAAACAAAAATTTTGTGCATCAAGTTGGCCAATTACTGAGATAAATCGGTATTGTGCCAATAGAGTTTTCTATCCCACACATTCTAACACGTGTTTCAATGTCATTCAACTGTTATTAGAATCGCTTGTTGTGGTGTAGTACTATTTGGTCATTCCAGGTGTCAAGTGGGCAAAAAAAAAACATTTTTGTACTTTCAAGTGCAAGAAGGTAAACACAAAGCAAACATATAAGGCGGAAAATTTAAAGGGACAAGAGATCGGTTCTACTCAGATGAGAAAAGCAAGGCAATACATGTTTCAAATACTTTTTTCTTGTAAAAATATTTGCAACCAATTCATTCGGCCCTTGCGAAACATTACGAGAGGTTTACCTGCAGCAATACAAGACGACACTAATACGCTTGCATCTGATCGCCGTACACAAACCCAGATGCTCTTGGTTGGTACATTACCTTTCTATACCCAACAGTAGTAAAAGTGGATGTGGGCATACTTTCCAACCCCCACCTTTTTTACTCTAAAACTCTGATAAATATTAATAGCCAAACAACTGCTTGTTTATCAATAAAGTATCCGACATTTTACATCACAGTGCAGTAAATTAAACATTCTTATTCTCTAAACAGAGCAGCATCGTTTATGCTGGCTGCATTGCCGCCTATAAAAGCAAAGCATCCAAATTTATTAACACACGTTCTTATTAAATGGCGTGATTAGATTAGCCGAGCAAATCAGAACTGAATCTCCTAACATGAAGACAGCCTTATTTCAAACACGGAGGATGTATTTTGCAAAGCGCCGTACAGACAAAATTACAATAACCCCGCTATCGCCATGGTTTTTCTGGACGTGACAGTGAACACGGTTTAAGGCAGCTGGAAAATGCACAGAAAAAGTTTGAAACTACTGAGGAAACCGTTCACATATTTCCTGACAATGACGACGCACCTTGTGTAGCGCTGGCGAAGGAAACAGCGCAGTAAGTCAAACTAAAAGAGATCCGCTTATATTAAATAAAAACTTTGTATTCATGACAGCAACCATCACTAACATGGAAGCATCCGGAATGCCACTATAATATAACGGCATCTCCGATGCTTCCACTGAACCAGATATTATGTGGTTCAAATTTTAATTCAGAACACTTACTGTACAGTACGCGGTCCCTGTACCTGCCACCCTGCAAACACTTGGTTTACCCGATATTTGGGGTTGCCACAGCAACGCTGATGTAGATTCCTGTCTTATGGGACACCACTCCGTGTAGATCGGTTAGAATCAACCAATATCTCGGATAAACCCAATGCTTTCCGTTGTAACATCTGAAATGCCACAGAACAGCCGATGTATTTACACTGACTGTAGCAGCGTGGCGACTGCACATTTAATGTACACGCAGCAATGCTAAGTAGGTAGTCTGAACAGAACACAGTATAGACGACTTGGTGGCCGTTGTCGAAAATACTCAAGAACAGTTGAAGAGAGACCTGAAAACAAGAACTGGGACGCTGCATGGTGGCGAAATACTGGACACTTCTCCGTGAAGAGAAAGAGAGAGAGAGAGAAACTCCGCAAGAAACACGTACACGGCAGAAGCAGTAATTCCTACAGAACTTAATTGTCGGAACTTCCGAAACCGAAATACGCGCCATTTAAAAATGTGGATGTTGCTGAGTGTTTCTCACTTGACAAACAAGTACGAATCAGAAAATCTATTAAGGGTGCCTGTCATGTACGGTGCTGCCAGCTGTGAAGAAAAAGTGTAAATGTAACACATCATGATTTGTTTTCCTTGCAACACTAATTGATTAATAGACAATATTATTCGTGTTTATTTATTTCCATTCATATGTTTCTGTTGATTTTTACTCATATGCACGTTTGTTTTAAACCAATGAAACAATAATACTAATATCAATTTATCAGCGATATATATTTATAACAAGTTAATATGTATGTATGTATCCAAGTACTTAGATTCACATTCAAGTGACAAGAACGGCTGGTTTTACTAACTGAATATTCGAAGTCTAACTAAGACGCCGTATAATGCACAAAACCACAATATAATCTAATAAAGTTTCAGTATCCCAAGGCATGGACTGAACGAAGTGTTCCATCCAGACCTCGCTAGCAGACAGTCAACGTAACTAGTATGACAAATACCAATTGCTGTGAATACAGTATTAAAGACTCCTGATGATGGACAGTAAGTCTGTCCGAAACATGTAGAGTTCTTTGCCAAAATAAATTTGAGAAATAGTGCAGCTTGTTGGCTTTTATTATAAGAAAATATTTACGGTCTATTTTGCAACTGCCGATGGTATACAGTATACAGATGAAGCTGAAGTTATTTAACCCTTAAAACACCAAAATCAGAACTTTAAAACCCTCCTCAAGTCAAAAGCAAACTAGCCTGAAAATATTAAACACTTTGGCATTACCTATATGTTATACGGGTGCGAATCTTGGTCAATTAAAGAACAGGATAAATCCAGGTTAACGTCAGCGGAGATGAAATTCATGAGGAGAACAACAAAATACACATGGCAAGATCACAAAACCAATGAAGATATTCTATCTGAACTTGAAATTAACCCGGTTGTAAAGTAAATTCAAAATTACAAAAATAAATGGTTACAACATGTTAGGTGAATGGACAGAGACAGACTACGACATTTAATTATGAAATATCAGCCATGTGGGAAATGACGCCAAAGACGAGCCCTCAAAAGCATTCTCGACCGTCAACGGGGTCAGAACAGGTCAAGAGGCCTAAAACCCTGCAAGACATGATCATGATGATCATGAGGAACAGAAAAATGACCTAATCATACTAAGGGCTCAGTTTCTGCCGAGCACAATACATACCGTCCTCGTCAAAGTGTGTACGTAAGGAACTGTTCATTGTGAGAACCCTACCATACATACAAATACGTTTTAAATTGCAGAAACTGTTATTGTTAGTGGCGGTACAGACAGTAACTACCGCATTTTAACAGGTGAGATACACTTTGAATTACTTTTCAGTACAGACTTACTGTTATGTCTCACGCAGCTGTTAGCCACCACGTGGATCAATACCAACCTCCCAACACCTAACAATTCCCTGCATGCACGTACATCTCCTTTTGCATCACACGAACCCCGAACCCGGCCGGAGGAGTCCAAGGACACATTCCACATATTTTCTTCCCATACATTTTTCTCCTATAAGTCATCAACACTTCTTACCAACGGATCTTGCTGGGAAACAAACAGTAGTAATTTTCAATCTAAAAATTCAAGATGATCAAGCAGGCAGGCAGTGTGATACATACTGCGTGCGTCTGATAACGTTAGAAAATGCATCGCCATATACGTACATCTGTCTATGTACGCTCTGATTTAACGACCCTCATCTAACTTGCTACTTCCAGCTAAGACTAAACTTCATCCAGACTGAGACGAGAAACTTTCTTACTTTGCGACAACTTATTACGCCTAGGTGCTGACATATGTTCTGCTTACGTCACATACATACACTGCTCGTGTAATACACCAACACGTACTGCCATTGCTGTTCTCCTAACTGTCGCCTCACGACCAGTTTTTCATACGTAATTTACAGCACGTCTACAATTAATCTTCCAACTCAGTTTCAAAGTCTAGTCCCAGTGGATCATTAGTTACATTTTTCAAAGATCACCATGAATCATTTCAGGGCTCCAGAGAGTGTGTTGTTAGTGTCGTTTCCACCGCAAAAGTTTGCGCGTTCAACATGCTGTTCTTACTGCGATGTATGGTAGTGGGGTTTCCTTCAATTGCATCAAGTTTATAGCAAGTTCCTTCAGAATCGATCAACTGGTTCACAAGCCGAAACGGGGGGGGGGGGCATAATTTTAGTTATGTAATTCTTCCAACCGTACACCCGGTCCTTCAAGTATTTTTCACGTGTAAAATACAACCAGCTTTATAAGCCGAAAGAAAAGGGGAAGCCAAATTAAAGG
>Ga0123354_10006498_pt1 | contig 17384 bp, 8 predicted proteins | sample TergutLab28metaG_2_FD_97872 | JGI IMG/M metagenome (GOLD analysis project Ga0123354, IMG submission 97872) | Labiotermes labralis P4 segment gut microbial communities from Petit-Saut dam, French Guiana - Lab288 P4 | ecosystem: Host-associated > Arthropoda: Insects > Digestive system > Gut ...
CACAAAGCAACTGCATATAACCCTTTCACGCGGTTTAAAAGTATTTTAGCCTGCAGATGACCCTTTGTGATTGAACCATGTTGGAGAAATAAATACTAAAGGCAATATAGTTACGTTGACGGCGCTCTATTCTTTCATTAGGCCTAAATATGTTGGAGTATTAAAATCAATAATTTATGTATTTTCCAAGTTTCACACACACAACGGGGATGACACACTTCCTAGATATAAGGTCCAAATCTTCGTTACAACACCTAAAATTTGTATTCGATTTTACGCAAACTTGAATTTTCTCCACAGATTTTAATAGAAGTCCCCGATATAAAATTCCACAAATGTCATTTCGTTGGGAACCGATTTGTTCCATGCTGACGGACGTACGGACAAACACACAAATAACCAGATATTACAAATCTGTTATCTTTTTTCCGCAATTTGCGAACGCCTAAAGCAGAAGTGAAAGATTTCCTATGTTCAAAACAGCAGTTTTTAAAAATTATTTATGGTTTTGTATAGACTATACGTAACCTCTAATTGACAAACTTCATGTAGTGAAGTCCTTGAGCAGCTACCAATCGCTCAGACAGTCAGTACGTTTCCAGCCTTTTATAAAACCCAAATTTTTAATGCATTCACAAGATCTGACCAGTCTTCATATCGTAAACTGCATTAATCCCCGCCACAGCCTAAGCCTATTATATAAGCTAACCTCGTCGAGCGGAGTCTTTCCTGAGAATATAACTTTGCCTCAAGTATTTAAGAAACTCCCGAATATTTATGGAAACCGAATGCTTGTCACCACATTGACAAGGGCCTGCCATTTGTCCCTGACATGACCCAGATCACACAGTCCACGTACTCTAAACCGATTTCTTTACGATTCACTTTAACATTATTCTTCCCTTTACGTCCGAGTCCCAGATGGTCTCATTCACTTGGGACTCCCCATCAAAACCCTGTATGCACCTCTCTCTCCCCCATACCTGTTACATACACCGCCCATCTTGTTCTCCTTGGATATGATCCCCGGAATAATATTTGATGAGAGTACAAATTACGAAGCTCCCATTATGTAGTCTTCTTCACTATCCTGTTACCTCCTCCCTCTTAGGCGAAAGTGTTTTTCTCAGCAACCTATTGTGTGGAACACCCTCAGCCCATGTTCTTCCCTCAGTAAGAGAGACAATTACAGGCAAAGTTGTAGTTCTGTATATTTCAATCTTAATGTTTTGGATAGCAAACTAGAGGATACAATTTCTGGACCGCATGAAAATAGGCACTCCCTGAATTCAGTCTGCTCTTAATTCCTTCATGAATGCACTTTTGACTGTTAGGGTTTTCCCCAAATATTGGAAACTTTCCGCAATTTTGACGGATTTATTACCCACCTTCATGTTATAACATTGTCCTACATACCGTTCACGGAAGTCTTTCTCAGAATATGCGTCTAGACCAATCTCCTTACTGGCGATTAATAATTTTTCTGTGTTTTAGTTTTGTGGTATATATCCTTTCACCCAATAAATTATTACCGTCAGAATAGACCAGAATTTGTGCAGGAGGGTAGAATACGTAAGGTATCGGTTCTCGGAAATTCACAGCTGTTTGACTGGTCTGTGTCTTAGTGTGAGTTATCCGAAAAAGCATTGCCGTTTTTTGAAGGTTTTCAGACCTCGCCCCGTTCATCTCTTAAAACGAGCAGATAATATTGAGATTAAAATGATAATGGAGCATTTGTGGAATAATACTGTCATGGAAAACCGAAGTATTCGGGGATAAATTAGTCCTAGTGGCATTTCGTACACCATGGACACGCCCGGGTATCCACGGTGAATAGGCAGACGATTTGAGGACTGGTGTTCGTTGACATTTTACATAAAACTTCAGTTCGTACCTCACAGAGAACACACTTTTTCTCACTCAGAAAGACCAATCGTTAATGATATTTAGGGAAATAATCGGTTGTTACTTTTATGTTCATATTATAAATGTTTATTATATACCAACATATGCACAAATAAATAGTGTAAATTTATATTAAAATTACTCCGACATGTTTCGTTGTTAATACACCATCCTCAGGAAGTTTACAAGTTGTGTTAGCTAAAGTTATGAATTATTAAATGACAAAATGCGGTATAGTAATGTGTTGCTGTGATAAAATCTTGGTAAATATGGCCGCGTATATATTTCCTGGCTAGGTGTGTGTGTGTGTGTGTGTGTGTGTGTGTGTGTGTGTGGTGCGGAGTAAACAGGAACTTCGCACCAGCAGGGCATTGTGGCCTCCCGTATGACCCACCAAAATGAAAGTTACCACTTTTTGCCTCACCAAATCACATAACTAGGATATGCCCGATCTCAGTGAACTGTGGCGGCGCTTTTAAACACTTCGGTACTTCCCACTGTGCTACACCGCGAAAAGAAGAAAAATTGTGGTCTTTCTTATTGCCTGCCTACTTCATGATCCCCGACATTGCGTGTTTGTTACTCTGCAGATTTTTTGCCGAATGTTAATCAAGTAAACTCTCGGTTACCAATCAACTCTACTAACCACTACACCAGATTAAAGTGACTGTATCGTAAAGTGTAATCGTAAATTGTAGAGAATCTTCACTTATAAGCTGGTGTGATACAGGACTGTTTATTTCTTTGCCTCAGTAACGCACTGACAGTTGTGAGTTGAATGCTAACTTGAGTGCTGATGATGCATCTATGAAGTCGAAGCAGATAAGCCTATGTTAGTTTCGTATTTTAAGAGGCGTCAGAGGCTTTGTCCAAGTGACTGAGGAAAACCATTAATTCTGACTGCAGTCTCCCAAACCTACAAGATATTTTGTGTGTATTCAGTGTGCATCGAATTGTATCGATTAAATCCTCTTTAGTAGGTCTGTGTTGGATGTGCGACTGGAATCGAATGAATAAATGTCCAGTAAAGTTCGAAGTCCTTTAATAATTCAGTGTAATTACACTTTAGGTTTGCCATTTTCTCCTAACACTATTTTGAAGAGTTGCGAGTCCTTTTCTGTGTCTGCGTGCAGGGTCCTTCTACGTTGCAACATTTTTTCAAGTGTGATGTTTTTACAGACTGTGATGTGAATTGTCACAAGAAATGCGAGAAGCTGATGCCCCATCTATGTGGTGTCAACCAGAAACTCATTGTTGAAGCTCTTACCTCAGTAAGAAAAGGTAGGATATGAGCGTTCCTTATATTTTCGCAACTTGGCTACAGCAAACAGCATCTATTTTAACACCCTTTCTCGCCTTTGTTTATAACTTTAAATTATTTTGTTAAAACATTTTATAAAATTCAGTATTTTATTTGTGTAGTATATTACGGTCTTTTGCGATGTGATGCTATTATGTGTGGTAGACGTGCTAAACTGCAGGGGATTTCTTAGTAATTAACCAACTTAATGCACAAAATCTTGTTTTATAATAAGTTTATTATATGCCTCTGCATGTTTCGAGCACTATGTCCTCATCATCAGGAGGTCAAAATTCTATTATACAGCATCTGATATCATCACACCTGTAGGTGGCCGTCCCGTGCCCAGGTTGAGAGAAGACCTGTGCACGGGACGGCCTCCTACAGGTGTGATGATACCAGATGCTGTATAATACAATTTTGACCTGATGATGAGCACATAATGCTCGAAGCATGTACAGGCATATAATAAACCTATTATAAAACAAGATTTTATGCATTAAGTTGGCTGATTACTAAGATTATACTGAGATGCACGGTCAACAAAACATCAAAATTTGCAGGGGATTTATTCCGGAACACAGCGCTGTCAGTACCGAGTGACTACAAATGCTCCAAAAGAATTGCATACCGTAGAGTCAATTGGTGTTGAGGTAATAGAATATCACTCTTTGTAACCGAACTTTCAGTGCATTTATTGCTTTTAATATATTCATGCAGCCCTGTGAATGTGCCTAAAATTAGTCTTTGCTGTCCGTTTCCTGTTCCTTATCGCGAACCGAATAGAGAACTCCCAAAGACAGTATCTAATGTACCCCGTATTCTTGCGCAGTGTGCATGGTATGTACGGCAGATAAAGGTGTGGGCAAGCATTGTTGAGTCTCTGGATGTAATTTTAGTTTTAATTTCAAATTATTGTTAATTGCGCGAGGATGGAGTATGTTTTGATGTCAGTGTGTCTGTTGCTGCTCCTTTTTTTAAGGGCTGGTTACCGCATTCGTATAGTGGTCTAGGTTGCTGGCTGGGCGACCGAGAAATCTGTCTGATTCCCGGCAGCTGCAACAGATATTTCTCTTTTCCAAACGGTCTAGAATGTCTGTGGGGCCCGTACCAGGTAAAATGCGGTCAGGAGCGCGAAGATAACCACTCTCCTCCAACTAGTGCCAAGGTTATGGATGTGTGGAACTCTACCTGCACTCCCCGACACGAATCCATCGTGTGCACAGAGAAAACTTTACCTTCATTCTTCCTTCAAAATCTTAGTTACTGTGTTTTACGATATTATGAAGGAAAGCAGTCATATTCCAGGCGAAAAACAAGTACTGCTTCTTTGTTACACAGTTTCATGAACAGCGCGGAGCACCCATACATGTCATGTGAATCCCACCCTATAGCTTTCTGCAAGTATTTGTAACGTGCAAAATAGTTAGCAGGTACTATTAACACAGCTAATTTATCATAATATATAAATGCACGGCTACATATTTCAACCGCTATGTGGTCATCTTCAGGTCGTTAAAGTGCATAAAAATGTAAACATCAATTGCAACATTAGTTATGGGAGGTCAACCTGAAATCTCACGTAACTGATTATGCAGTTGTAATTTTTGTATTTTAACGGCCTGATTTTCAGTACTGGTGGTTGAAACACTTTGCCGCACGTGGTAAATATGACGTGTTAATGGTAAATGTTAAAGATTTTGTAATATATACAACACAACAGGGTGTCCAAGATAAAAATTTCTGACGTGGGTAAAGTTGTTGACGAATTACCCATATGTACAAAGGGGTCCGGTTTTCACAGACAAACCGTACCTTTTATAACTCAATGTAGTTACAGATTGTAGCGCAAAGCGAATCTGCTTTAACGACAGTTAGAAGGAACCACTGGTGCCGCTAGAGTCGTCCGGCCAATTCTCGAATGCAAGAGGTAGATGTTATTGATGTAAACAAAAGAACACGCCCCCGCTCTAGCATCGGAACTACGTAGTGGCACTATTTATACACTGCGCACCATCACTAATGTGGGATGTCTGCCATGTTGTTACGCCTCTTGTCTTATGATGATCGATCTAATAATAGCAGCTGTGTTACTCGAAAGTGACATACTGAACTAAACTCTTTACATCTGTCAGTCAGTACGACCTTCCTTGTTGTTAAAGGGACTGAGTGAAGGTGTATTTTTTAAAGAAATTAATGCACTGGAATTTCTGTTTCCAAATTATTACCAAATTAGCCGGTCCCAGTGGCCGCGCGGTCTAAGGTGTAGGTCTACGGTCGCTCGCCTGCTGAGATTGTGGGTTCGAGTCCCACCGGGGGCATGGATGTTTGGTCTGTTGTGAAGTGTTGTGTGTTGTCAGGTAGAGGTCTCTGCGACGAACTGATCACTGGTCCAGAGGAGTCCTACCGATTGTGTTGCATCGTTGTGTGTGATCTAGAAAACCTCGAGAATGATGAGGAGCCAGAATAAACAAGGCTGAACCGTTGGGCGACGCCTGCAGCAAAATAGACAACGTAGCAGTTTAGGAGAGAATAAAATACCTAGTTAGTCTCCAAAGACTAGGTGGTATCGTGAAAGAGACCAAAAAAAATTACCAAATTAGTGAAACACCAATTAATTCAACGGTGTATAGTGTAGTTCTTACTGGCCACTTTTTCGTTGCTTAGTTGCTCTGTAAATTCCTCGTTGTTGACAAAAGTCTGTGTTCAGAGTAGAAGTTTATCTTTGTGCCGTACCATAATGCAAAGTATCGCTAGTGTGAGATCGTTGGAAATTCAACCAGTCTCTTTATTTATTATATAAACTTCAGCGGTTTTATATTTCGTCTTCTCCCTTCCGTATTTTTGTTCCTTATAGATGGTGCTATAGAATGATGCCTCGAGGCCGAACATTAGCGTCATTCATTATGTCTTTAATACACCAACAAAATGCAGGTATGTACTGAGCTACATGTATTAATTATAAGCTTTTCTCCTATATGCTTCGGCGATTATTGCGCCATCTTCAGGGAAAACTTTTTTGTGTACGCTCAAAACTACTGTTACATTTGTGAATACATAGATTAGCAACTTTTGTACAGTTACTTTAAAAACAATAGTTTTGACCGCAAACAAAAGAGCTCTCCCTGAAGATGGCGCAAAAAGCGTCGAAACATGTAAGAGAAAAAGTTATAGTTAATACATGTATCTCGTTACATATGTGCATTTTGTTGGTGTATTGAAGACATAACTTTTGGAAAAAAATACACAGAATGGAAAGCTTCAAGATTAACGTCATTCGACAGTCATTCAAAGAAGCTGCTATGCTACGTTTGCTTTCTATGGAGACTACATAACACACATAACCTTAAACTGCCACCTATTAAATTGCGATAATTTTGCTATACAGTATCCATGCAATATATTTGCGATTTTGTGCGCATATTCAGCACAACTCATTATAGCGAAAAATTGTTCCAAGAACCCCCCAGGAAAGAATGCAACACACGCGATGTGTATTAAATCTTTTTCTGTAATGCGATGTTGGAGATAATTACTAAAAGGGATGCCTGGCTTGTACAAATAACAGTTAACGATCAGTCGTGACGAGGTTTAAGCGTGATGTTGTTACGGTTGGAATTAGCCTACTGGGTTTCTAGCCTCGTCTGGTATTCAGAACGTACATCCTGTCCCGGAAATTGGGTGTGTTCCTGTCCTCAGATGCAAGGAAAGAAAGGAACCTGCTCGCTTGGGTTGAACAGAAGAAGCTATTCTCAGTCAGTGGGTACTCTTGATTAGCATGTAGTGCAAGGTTTTTCGCCAGAGATAAGAGGAAACCTTAAATAAAAGTGTGTGGATACTTATCATGTCCTGAAGCTAAAAAAGATAATATTAATAACTGTTCAACGAGATGCAACACAAAGCAGTCTATTTATTATTCTGGAAGTTCACTCTAGATGTTTCGGGTGTCAACCACACCCATCATCAGGAATACACAAAACTGTAACTGCAGCCTCCAGTACTGTGCAGCTACATCCCTCCAACGTGGCCATGCTAGCTTGGCCACGTTGGAGGGAGGTAGCTGCACAAAAAATGACCAGTACTGGAGGCTGTAGTTACAGTTTTATGTACTCTTGATGATGGGTGTGGTTGACACCCGAAACATGTAGAGTGAACTTGCAGAATAATAATAGACTGCTTTGTTTTGCATCTCGTTTGACAGTTATTAATATAGATCAGCGATGCACGGAACCACAAACATAAAATAAGAAAGATAATTCAAAATTAACACCAACAAACCTTACGTTGCAAATAAACATGATGTACCTATGTAAGGTAAACGGCTACAAGAACGCCAGGTATTTTTCTTCTGCCAGTAAGTCGTTGTGTTTAGCGCATAAACAGTTGACGCAAAAGTTTTCAAACATTTACACTACAAAAGGTTCTGTAGCGTAATAACTTATGGATCAGTCGGTTTTGTTGTTCCTGCTAACGGCCTTGTGAGTTAACACTGTCCGCTCAACTTTCCAAACAGTAAGTACAGGTCTTTGTAACAAATGTGAAATTATGGCTTTCTTACTGCTATTTCAACTTCAGATTTCACATTTGTGGGCGGTAGGTTATCTTCTACAGTGCCCCTTCTCAGCTTGTAGCAATGGAAGTTTTGCACTTGTCTGTTTCCTGCAATGTGGTAAATCTTCTGTAATCGTAGGGTAATAAAAAAATCCACGGTGTACTAAATAAAATATATTCACTGCCTACCAGTTTTATGGCACCAGTAATGTGAAATTAAGAAATAGGTAAACGAAATTTACAACATTTCGGGGCTCGTGTGTCGATACAAAACATGTAAGATAAGAGGGAAATGGACAGAAACGCAGCTGACACAAAATATGTGACATTTGTACTAATTTTGATAGTAGACAGGGGCTCAGGACGATATCGGTGTTGACATTTTTTATAATTTAATAAAAACAAAAAATTTTACAGTTAAGCTTGTGCAGGTTTTCTGATTATAACACATTTTCTGAAGGTGCCTTTGTGATATCCTATTCGGATACAATAACGCCATTGATCACTTTACAAGTCATATTTTAACTAGTATTTGGAAGGAGATCCATGTTCGTAATTATATATGTAGAGAACTTAATAACTGTAAGGAATTGAAATAAATATTAAGGTTTGTAAATTTATACGGCGTAACTTTAAAAATGATTTCTAAAAATGTAGTGACATTATTGCAGCAGTTTACCCTATATATAAATATATCTGTACCCACCTAAGCAATAGCTATCTCTCGAAGAAAAATGGAACATACAAGCGAAATTCAGAGAGCTGACAATGGAGATTCTACCAGATAGGCCTACTACTGGATTTCCCTGTTGCTTGCTAATCTCTCTGCTGATCAGAGAAATATATTTTTATGTGGTAGAAATTTTCAAATAATGGGCTTCGACTGATGGAATTTGCCTACATGTCGCGTGAACCAATTCCTTGTGCTTCCCACACCTGCTCCTAAGTTTCAGTTTGTAAAATTCTCGCTGTAGTTCAGCCTAGCAAGTTACCCCATACTTCTAAGCATATTGGGCCAGTTTACTATTTTCTAACAGTCCTGATGCAGATTCTGCCCTTGTCCCAGAAGACACCAGCTGACTGCTTGTTTCATCAATGTACTTTCTGTCATATGAACTTGGAATTCTGTATATACAATGTGCCTTCGTGTTATGCATCCATTTCCAGTCTGTGCCTCTTGAGCGAAATCTTAAGGATGTGTTTCGATTTTGGGTGCAATAGTTTCGTCATGTCTGTCTGTCCGTCCGTCCGCCCTCATGGAACATCTCGGCTCCCACTGGACGGATTTTCATGAAATTTGGTATAAGAGTATTTTTTCTAAACTCTATCGATAAAATTCAGCTTCCGTTAAAATCAGCCAAGAATAACGGGTTCTTTAGTTGAAGACCTATGCATATTAGGACAGCTCGCTGAATTCTTCTTAGAATGAGAAATGTTTCAAACGAAAGTTGTATAGAAAATCGCAAAATACATTTTATGTGCGACAACTTTTTTCCCCAATCGTACCGTTTAGGAGATAATGTGGAACCAGGCAGGCCATAGACGACAATATAATACAGCGCATGTGCATACATGCTGGATAATTAAGGCTACAGACACGCATTTGTAATACTTACGGTTTTTCCCTGCAACAATGGTTACGCGAACGCCCCTGAATGCTACGTTTATAAGTACATTGCATGTCTCGTTAAAAGTATCCTAATATGTTTTATTCCCAATATATTGGGACTTCTCAGAAGTGTCCATAATACTGTATAGGATACAAACAATGAACCAAGAAATTTCACTTCATTCTTCCCGTAGAATCGTTAGGAACTGGACAGATAAAGACGTGCGGACAGCAACTGAGCTAAAAAGTACATCTAAGGGATCAATTTTATTGCTCAGCGTTTGCCGTTATTGGCATGTAACAGTGGTTTGTCGTGTAGGCTCTGAACAGCTCCGCTTTTAACGTGGGCTGGATGATTAGATTCGAAGTGTAGGTAGCGGCGTAGATTTTCTGTGAACGTAACTGTTCAGTGCCGGTCCCTTTCTTGTCATGAGATCCAGTCCAGCAGTAGTACTGTGTGATTATCAGAATATAATTAAACGTCCTCCCACAACTGTTAATCTACAAACACGCTTTCTTTGCCTCGGATTATATGGCGTCGTGTTAAAGATACTTGTTAGTAACTTCCTCACATTTGCTTATATTTCTCATATTTTTCCGCAAACGACTCTTCAGTTTTACTTTGGTCGCTATTGATCGGAACTCTATCCCACCCCAATAACCTCTGAACTGACATCATACACGAATTTTCATAAAAATCGGTATAAACTTCATCCCGCCACTTAACACAGCTGTGGCAACTGGTGAATTAGGAGTGACAGTTTCACGGCTGGGTATACTTACTTACTCCATGGTGCAGAGTCCTTCTTGAGCAGCTAGTCAAGAAATTCCCCGCATTTCATGGAACCCGAAGGTTCATTACCGCACTCACAAGCGTCCGCCACCTGTCTCTATCCTGGGCCAGCCCAATCCAGTCCATATACCCAGATCCCACCTCCTGGAGATCCATCCTAATATTATCCACCCATCTACGCCTAGGTCTCCCCAGTGGTCTCTTTCCCTCCGGTTTCCCCTCCAAGACCCTATACACCCTCCTCTCCTCACCCATACGTGCCACATGCCCAGCCCATCTCATTCTTCTGGGTGTAGGATTCTGAAATTTTGTTTGGTAGCACATTGTCGAAAAATGTGGAACAAAGTACGTGGTTTGTAGAATAATAATAATAATTTTGTCTGTTGCTTTTTTAAATTTGATTTATTGAGCATGCTCCATTACCAAGTAGTAATACTACATGCTTCAATACTTTGTTGTAGGGGATGCAGTGACCAGCTAGGTCATGCATTCCCTTTACATTTTCATTTACATCATTATTTTGTCTTAGGTTCACTTTACGTTTACATTTATATGACTTTAAAAACCTATTCTATGGTTCCCCTTTACATCTGCTTAACATTACTTTGGATTCCCTTTAGTCAGTTAAGTATTCACAATACAATTACATGTGTTTACACTTACGTACAATTTCCTCAGTTTTGTATATTTAAGGCAGGTTTGTATATGTGTGAAACTTGGTCGCTCACATTGGGGGTGGAACGTAGGCTGAGGGTATTTGAGAAGAGGGTACTAAAGACAATATTTAGGCCTAAGAGGGACGACGTAATAGGGGAGTGGAGAAAACTACATAATGAGGAGCTAAATATTGTGTACCGCTCCCCAAATATTATTCGGGTGATCAAATCGAGAAGAATGATGCGGGCGAGGCACGTTGCATCTATGGAGGGAGAGGAGAGGTGCATAAAGGGTTTTGATGGGGAACATGAAGGAAAGAGGCCATTTGGAAGACCGAGGCGTAATTGGGAGGGTAATATTAATATTGATTTTCAGGAAGTGGGATGGAGTATGGACTGGATTGTTCTGGCTTAGGTTAAGTACAGGTTGCGGGCTCTTGTAAAAGCGGGATTGAGCGTTCGGGTACATATAATGCGGGGAATTTCTTGACTACCTGAGAATAGGTTAGCTCCTCAAAAAGGACTCTGCTCCACGGAGCAAGTACGTGAGGTTTATAGAATATGAAACAACACAGTACCAACAATAAATCTCTATCACATTTTGGCTTGATGGTTTAATTGATTAATCATGGGAACTGGGGAGATGCATCATAAGTGTGCTTACGAGTCGTCTGTGGAACTTTTGGTATCAGAAAATGCAGCTGTGACGTGTAATGTCCACGAAATTTTGATATAAAATATGTACATATGTCGGACCTGTGTGATGAAATGGGCATATACCTAGGCACAACTGAAAATTAAGCACTGAAATAGTTCACCAAATTGCGGTACACTTAATGTTATTCACGTCCTACATTAGTAAACAGTTCATATAATAACACCAACAAATGCACTAATATCAAACTTATATTTTTATACACAATCCATTAGAACTCCTAAATATTTCGATCTATATTGATAATGTCATTCTATATGCTTTACTGATGTTAAGTAACGTGCTAAAGGTGACCAAAATAGATCGCAACACGTCGGAGTTCTAATAGAGTGTGTGTAAAAATATAATTTTAACATTAGCGCATTTGATGATGTTATTGTATGAATTGTAGTGTACTCGTTAACGTGAAGTTCTCGCTGGCTTCAGCATTTGCAGTCACAGCATTTACAGGCACGTAACTACTTGCTTTGCACTGATTGGTGTGTTGCTGCATCGCAGTGTATTGGGCATTCGGTGTTTGTAGCCGGTCTGTTCTTGTCTTACTCTCACCATTTACATTTCCTGCCAGCTTACGTAACGAGCCTCAAGGTTAACGTCGATTATTGCGCAGGAGGTCCCCCCTTAAAATCTGTCTCACATTTAGTATCGTCTCAGTCTGTCAATGCAAATTGTATAATCTACCAAGAAATGAGCCACTACCACTTTCCTCCACATCCCTCTCAACACGTTGTTCTAAACATTTTTCCATCCAGTACTGAATAACGTATGTATTTCAGAACATGTCATTAAACATTTTGAAACTAGGAAATACTAGGCCTACCGTTGCTTTTCTCAGAACAGTTTTTAAAGCCGGCCGCTTTGTCCTGTCTGGTTTGGTTTGGTTTTGTTTGGTTTATTTGTAAATCCATTCAGTCACACATGTAACATTGGACACCTCAATTACAGATTACAATTTATATATTACAACACAACTTATAATATATGAACATCCACCAAATATAATATAATAAATAACAATCCAAAATTTAAAGACCAACTGGTAGTGGAATCTGTCACTAGATCTAGAAATATGTATATTTATATAAATACACCTAACGCTTAAGAATTCAAATTAAAAGTAATACTGCAGAATGGTATTGAGTTATGTTACACGTAAAATTATTTAGATGTTTACTTTTAAAATTATTACACTGAGCCAAGATCTCTATTGGAATTCCAAGTAAAAGTCTTTAGGTGTATTCCAGGTTTTTAAATTTGGATTAAAATATAAGTTGTAACAGATAGGATTCCTACTTGAAAGATTGGTTTCTTCACAACCCTGTTATTTTGAGGCTTTTCTTTTACCAGGATTTTGTATTGCCTAGGACACTGTCCTCAGAAAATCAACTATGATTATCATGTAAAGAATAATAAAGCGTTTATTAATGTTTGTCTTTTCTTTCCCCAATTTATTAACATTATTATGGCAGAATAGCACTAAACTTGATAATCGTCAATGCGGGAAGTTTATTGACGTGGCAAAGAAATAACTGCAAATCTGAGCGCTCTCGGTCTGAAAGAACCGAACTGTCGTAAGCACATTATTACACCATTCGGCACGTTTTATTTTGAGTTATTTAAACTGTATCTTTTGATCTTAAAGCAGGCTTATTGTGTGTCAACGGGTCGTGTTTCTTGAAAACAACATTTTGAATTACGGCCTGTAAATTACACAGTAATCTATTTTTAGTAGGGTAACTCGACGTGTGGAGTTGAACGGCATATATTTTGTTGTTGTGTTTTCGAAATTTATTCGTACTTTTTACATCGACAGGCATTACGAGTACGGGAATTAAAATTTGGGATAGGCTTCAAAGGTAGGAGAATGCCACCAGATTATCAGAAGAAAGATATATATCTTTCCTTACTGCGATAAGAATTAGGAAACAGAGTGGGCGGCGTTGTACGAAGAGTCTGCCAAACCCGAGAGGAAGATTGCCTAGAGGTTGGCTTCAGACCCAGAGTTTAAATTCGTTCTACCAGACTGACATTATTATTAGCATTAGCTTTCCTCGTGACGTCTCAGTTACGTACATGTCACATGCTGCGAATTGTAACGCCTATTGATGAAGGCTGCAAATTCGTCACATTTTTACCGCAAGTAACAACAGAATGCATGCCTTTAGTGCAGAATAACAAGTACTTGTCCGTTGGAAAAGGCCTTAGGCCTAAAATTCTTATGCTTGCGTCAGATGACTGGAGTGTCTTGCAGTTCATATTGGCTCCGCCCGGCCCGAAGTAACGACACTGTTTTTTCGCCGTTTGTGTTTTTTAACTACTGTAAACTGTTTTTGTAAGTACGCATGACAGCTGAAGCTATGTTTGTGTAAACTGTTGTACCAAATTTTCGTGAATATACTATATATTGATTTTGAAGAAAAGATGGGAACTCTGCTAGCGTAGGTAGTGATTGGGCCATGGGCTGGAGGTTCCAAAATTCGGATTCTGGCGGGGGAAAAAATATTTCTCTCTTCCACAATATCCAGAACCGCTTTCGGGCCTACTGATCCTCCTGTTCGGTCTTTACCAGGGGATCGTTCTCTGGAACTATAGCGACCGGTGTTGACCACTCACCTCCATCTAGTGCCGAGGTTAAGAGTGAGTGGCGCTACAACTCTGCTCCCCTGTATGCCTTCGTGTCAATGACAGACACTAATTCCTTTAAGCTTTCTCAGCCCCATACGATACGTTGAGATGTAATACTGAATTGGAGCGTGATTGTGAATGCGAAAGTGGTAATGGTGTGTCTAAAGAACGTGTTTAGAAAATATCCTTAATGTATAGAGTAGTAAGCCTACCGGCTGAGATTCGATTTCGAGACTTCGAGAATACACATCATATTTATTAGTCTCTTAATGACGCGCGTGAATCCTTCAACTTTTATTAAGATTTCCATGGATGGAAACAAGTGACGAGACTGGAAATAAAGGTTTATTGCTGTTTTCAGCCTGTTTTAGAAATTGACTATCAGCAAAGTTTCATTAAAACCTGTAAATAATTACTGCAGTTACAGTTATTCTATTACAATTGCCACTGAAAAGTAATTTTCTTTTCTATCTTTTCCATGTTATATATCGCGATTTCCAATGGCCAATAAGAAAGTATGATGTGTCTGTTAAGGTATGATAGGCACTCTGGTTTCCCTTCAATAAGCATACATCTTCCGCCTTTTACTAAAAACTTCCGTAGAAGGGAACAAAAGTTTAGCCTTTCAGAATTTGTATGGTGACTGGCGAATACTCGGGCAATAACTCATTCACTTTTCCATATCACTGTATTTTAAGGATCTGAAATTCATTATCATAGCCGTATGTGTAAACACAGTACTAACTTCAGAAAGGTACATTGCCACACGATTATTTTCTGCTAATCAATATAAATAACACGAATTCAGGAGTAGATGTTAAGAGTAATTAGAGTAGAATCTGCACTCACCCTATTTGTCTTTATGGCGTGTTGAGGGAAAACTTCGCTTTTTTACAGGGATCAGAATCAATAAAAAATTATAGCTCATTTTGGGCGGAAACATTAGAATGTATTATGGCATTAACGGCTGAATTAAAATGTTAGAAAAAAGTCGAAATTTCGGAAATTCACAAGGCAAGGGATGAAACATATAATGCAAGGCAAATTTCTTGAAATAATGCTTTGGTTTTATTTATGGCTGCTTCTAATATTGTCACATAGTTTGAGTTCTGAATGCTCACAGATAGCACTGTTAAATTAAAATGAATATTTATCTTAGTAATTAACCAACTTGTTGCACAAAATTTGTTTTACAATAAGTTTTATTTCATGTCTCTACATGTTTCGAGCACCATGTGCTCATCATCAGGAGGTCAAAATTGTATTATACAGCATCTAGTATCATCACACGTGTATGTGGCCGTCCCGTGCACAGGTTGAGAGAGTAATGAACCAGTCCTCTCTCATCCTGTACACCGGACGGCCACCTATAAGTGTGATGATACCAGAGGCTGTATAATACAATTTTGACCTCCTGATGATGAGCAGGTGGTGCTCGAAACACGTAGAGGCATGAAATAAAACTTACTGTAAAAAAAATGTTGTGCATCAAGTTGGTTAATTACTAAGATAAAAATAATGAGATGCACGGTCAGCAAAACATCAAAATAAAATGAATATGTTATAGGACAAACAGAAATGGACTTAGGTAGGGACAGTAAAATGAGTGGCAAAGTTTCAGGGCTAAAGTTTCGGAATTTTCTATTATGTTTAAGCAAACGCCTTATAGCTCAGGACTGTTCAGCTAGCGGTCCGCAGCCCACTGGTTGTTGGTACTGGGTCTGTGATTATATCATTCCATCTCGTAAAATACTTTTGATGCTTTCTTACCTTAAAAAAAACAGGGTTAACTGCCACCAGAATAGCTTTACGAAACGTTTTAACTGAACACTCCGAGTAAATTTTAAGTTCATCGGCTAAGTAACTTAGAAGCATTCGGAGTTCGTACGACACCAGTTTTATGCGATTTCGACCTCGTGTAGCTGAAAGTTTCTAAGCACCGCCGTCCTGAAATAAATTTCGGTATATTTGTTCTCTAACAGCCGAGTCTGTTTCCCATCTGCGTTGACCTGCTACCGTCGATTCGGTGTAGATACGTCTGCAATGGTAAAGGATTGCGTACATCAACATTACTGGCTTTGATATCACTGTGGAGGGATCTTACGTCTGCTGTGCCACGAAAAAAATCATTGAATTTTCTAACTTTGGTACGTTATATTAAAATACACTTAATTTAATGAAACATTAAACACCGAGTTCTTATTCGTGTGCGTGTGCTTCGTAGGGGTTGTATTTGCAGCACACTTGTTTAGAATGTCCTTGAAAATGTTTTCTTTTAATGCGGTTCGCAGTAAGCCCGTTATGCCTGAAGACGGTTTGATGGTTGAATTTGGATAGCCCTGTGGCAGCTTATTAATAATTGCGTGATATTTCATATGAATAAACTGAAAACAGACATTTGGACTGTCAAAAATGAGGAGAAATTTACCGAAAAATTCCTCGTTGGTAACTGTTGAATCGAGTAGTATTAATATTGCATTATGTAGTGTTGCAGAAACCCGCTGTAATTGTGTTCAAAAACCAAAGCGTGATTCGTAGAATACGGGAAATATCGTCACTAAATATTTACTCCAACGTAAAATTAAACAGGACACAGCAGGAAAAAATCAGTGCTATTGTCCTAACAACAGAAGAGGCAGATCAGCAGGCTGATGAATATTCGGTGTCTGGAAACTGCAATGATTCATAGTGGCATGTAAATCTATGCCCCTGTGTGATGTGAAATAAGACACCTACCTCACAATTGTAGGCAATTTGAGTGTTCGGATTAAAGGTCTGGTTTAAAATAAATTACATCGTATATTTATAGCGAATAAATAATTTAAAATTAGTTCGTAATTACGGCAGCAGTTTTAATGTTAACATATGCCGCTTCTACACGCTAGTTTTATTTCCAGCTACTGCACACAGTTTAATTTTTGCGGCCCTGCGTGTTTCGGCCACCTATTGTAGCCATCGTGTGCCGAAACCTTGGATATCTAACACTGCAAGATATTTGGAAACAACTGTTTAAATAAGGTGTTAATTATCCGACCAAACAGAACTATACAGATTTATTATATCAGTCTTTATTGTACAGTGTATTATAAAATATTGATGTGCTAGATCTGTATGACCGCCTCTGTGGTCTAGTGGTCAGAGTTTCTGGCTACAGTTACAGAGGTCCCGGGTTCGATCCCCGGCGCTACCAGATTTTCTGAGTAGTAGTGGGTCTGGAACGGGGTCCACTC
>Ga0123354_10006500_pt1 | contig 17381 bp, 10 predicted proteins | sample TergutLab28metaG_2_FD_97872 | JGI IMG/M metagenome (GOLD analysis project Ga0123354, IMG submission 97872) | Labiotermes labralis P4 segment gut microbial communities from Petit-Saut dam, French Guiana - Lab288 P4 | ecosystem: Host-associated > Arthropoda: Insects > Digestive system > Gut ...
GATGTGTACCATTTAGTTTCAAGCCATCCTGGTTTACCTGAACCCTCCTAATGGCATACTCTAAAGCAAAGTTGAAAAGCAGTGGTGATAGAGCGTCTCCTTGTTTCAGACCGTTCCTAATAGAGAACCTGTCAGATACATTCTTGCCTACCCGCACTCTGCTATATGTTTCAGTCAGACTCATATTTTTTAAACTTACAAGTTTCCCAGGGATACCAAACTCAATGAGAATCTTATATAAGACCTCCATCGTAACTGAATCATAAGCTTTCTTGAAGTCTATAAAGAACTCATGAACTTCTTCATTGTACTCCCATTTTTTCTCAAGTATTTGGCGAATTCAGAATATATGATCAATAGTCGACCTGTTGCATTGAAAGTCACATTGATGATCCGCGATAATTTCCTTCGCATATGGAACTAACCTTGAAAGCGGGATGTTGGATAAAATTTTGTAAGTGGTTGGCAAAAGTGATATGCCCTTATAATTATTACAATCTGTTTTATCCCCGTTCTTATGAATAGGTACTATGATCGACTCCTTCCACTCTGATATGCCAGAAGCTTACTGCCTCCATCTTTGTTGTACACCAACACATTCTTCTATTACTATCCTGAGGCTAGAGGTGGTAAACTGTTGCAAATTACAAATTACTAACCAATGCAGTAAAATATCCCAGAAGAGTGTAATCTTCAGGTTGCAGTTTTTTATTTGACTGGTATCACAGTTTTAGAAGAACATGCAGTAGAACTAATGAATGTAAATAAAAGCACTGCTTTCAGTTTTGCAGCTTGGGAAATCTCTCTCCTGCCCTTCCTCAGTAAAGAAGAGGTAGTATTGCTAGGGTAATCTGAATTGCCAGATTATGTACAAATTAGATGGTTTTATGGTTCACTTCAAAATTATTAGGTATATCAGAGATTGTTCTCTGTGCCTGTCTGCTGCCTTACGATTCCCAAATACCACTGCCACTGGTCTTGAACATCATGTGGTTCTGGTTACCTACTTTTCATTAGTTGCATTATTCCTTCTTTCCACTGTTACGTGAGATATCCTGTACTCTGTATGACGACAGTGTAACATGCAGGATGATGTCCGGTAGTAGAGAGTAGGGTGATTTAACTGGGAGGGAAGAGCTGAATCACAAAACCAGGGGTGGAACTGGACTCTTGACTTCTTACATTTCCAGAATTTTTTTTTATTTATTGGCCATTCTGCATCTATCACGCTACTTGGTGTCTTGTCTCACAAGACTAATCTTCCTACTTACTTAGTTCATAAAGGAATAAACTAACTGCCTTGTGTTGTTGAAGGAATGAGGATTGCTGCAATATTCATCCAGTTCTGTTCAGTCACTTGTAAATTTATTGCACTCACTGGAGTACAAGTAGATATGTTACAATGCATGCCATCTGAACCAGGCACTGTGATATCTGCCATCTAGTCCAGAGGCAAAAAAATAAAAGTGTTCCTTTGGTGATGAAGTAATGTCAGCATATTCAAAGCCTTATACTGTATTCATAATACTGTTGTATTTATTATACTCTGTGATGATTATGGGAGCTGAAATGTGATCAACTATGAATGTATCCTTTTAAATTATTAATGAACCTGCACAAATAACCTTTATAGATTATTTATAATAATGTTATGTGAATGGGGTATGGTGCACCATATTGTTTAAATTGATCTGGTTTTGTAAATTGTTAACTTATTGCTATATGCATCATGTTAACCTGTTGAGGTTACATTTATATTCAAGTTATAGTTTATTATAATATGGATAATTTAGCTGTGTTACTGGTCTGCAATGGATACAAATATCCCCTTGATTTGTTCTAAATTTCTGTTAACTTGTCTGGGCCAAAACTATAAAGAGATATGTATGAGTAGGCATTTATCACAGTTTTCATGTAACCTTTTGAGCATGTTTTAGTTAGCTCTTTAAAAACAACGACAATGACGATGATAATTATAATACCAGAGCTAATAGTTGTTTGTGTGAAAAAATTTACTGCCTAATACCAAGAGTAGAATAGAATAATCTTTGGGTTCAGTAAAGCACTTTAATGATAGCTGTAAAATCAGAAGACATCTGCCATTTCTCACAATCTTTAGCTCATTGCTTGCTGATGGAAAATCAGTTTCTTTATGTTGTATCTCGTGCTGACATCATGGGTATAGTCTGTTAAAATTGTGTCAGTTAAGCAATTAGTTGACCCTGCTTTTAATTTCCAACCCTAATTTAGGTCCCGTCATTGTCACAACTATATGAAATGAACCTGTAAGTAATCTCTGGAAATTACATTGGAAGAGATTTGCAAAAGCATTTCAACAAGACGTGGTTGCCAGTTCTGAAATTCAGCTGTATTTCAGTTTTAATTGTTTGGCCTAACTTATTTCAGGTTTAGTTTGTAGTGTTTGAGTGTCCCAGAAAGTGCAGCATTCAGCTTAGTTGTGATGATAGTAGTGGCGGTAGGGGTAGGGGGGGTTCATGGTTGGCAGGATGAAGTGGTTGTCTGATTGGATTATTTCTTTGTCAGTTTTTTTATGATTTCTATATTTTACTGCTCTGAAATAGTCCGGAAATCGCAGCAGAATGTGTTCTTATATTGGCAACAGGGTATGTTACTTGTTTATGAAAGATTATTTCTCCCATTACACTTCAACAAAAATTTATCCTTCAGTCAACAGTTAATGATTTTGTGTCAATAAAATGACAGAAAACAGGATAGCTCAATCCATATAGTGACTAGGCTTCAAGTGGACAACCAAGGAGTCTGGATTTGATTCTACAGCATCCAGATTGGCTCAGGGGCCAACCCAGCCTACTGCCCAATGTGTACCTTGGATAAAGCAAACAGGGCATGATGCTGACCACTCGTCTAGTGCAGAGGTTCATGCAAGGAGCTACAACTCTGTTCTGCCTTCACATTTAATTTGGCACAGGAAGAAAATCACCTTTTATCTGTCTTTCATGCAGTGACACCCAGAGCTGCAATAAAAACAATTCCATTACTAAATGTCAGGATATAATTCAGAAAACTAGCAACAAAATAAAATGACATGACCAAATATCAAGTATAAGGGTGCTGAAGGCACTGATGGTGTATGTAAAATTGTTTGCAGGAGATATTTAAGAAGCTTGACTTACTGAGCACCATATTTAACTGCTAAAAAGATTCAAGAGTTATTTGTAATAGTGCTTATCAATGATAACTCTTAGTACTCATTTAAATGTAGTTGTTTTCCCCATTTGATTGCAGAGGCCGCAATGGTCGGTCTCATTCTGCGGTGGTGGAGTTATGATTTACATGACAGCATGTGAGTGAATAGACATATTATTAAAAGTTGTAATTTTACATTTTTAAAGGCAATGGGAATTATTCTCTTAGTGGAGGCTGTTGGTACCATCTACTGACCATCATTCACATGATCACCTAATCACTGGGGAATAACAATCCAACCAGTGAGTGCCCTCAACTTATAAATGGAGCTTACATCCTTGCCTAACTGGGAGAGGCCAGGAAGATCATGCAAACAGTACCTTTTGTCCCTAGGAACCAACCAAATATATTTGTTATTGTAACTATCCAAGCCTAAATGAACTTGGATATTGTGAGAATTCTGTCATCTTGTGGCAATAATATGACATTATTTTAGTGCATGCCATATGACAAGAGTACACTGCCTCAACTGTATATGTACTTGTTTTTTATTGTTACAAAAAAGATTCAACCTTTAATATATTGGACTTGCAGTACCACTTGCAATAAACGTGATTGATGTCTTTAAAACACTAATATACACATGACATATTTTGAAGTTGGTAAATCAATATGCATGTTGTGGGGGTATCTTCATTCCAGAATTGACAGTGTCTGGCTGTATATTATTAGTTTATGATTACAGAGATTTCTATGTGCAGTAGTTTCAAGGACATATGAATTTCCAGAGGATCTGATGCTGTTGGTTCCAATTGTGTGTCTGTATTTACCATCAAATACAATATGTGTAATGCTCTGAAATTATATTTAATTTTCTTCTCATGAAACGGGTCTTGTATATTTCTCAGACATCTTGTATGCTGAGTACTGTAATGTTTTCAGATGTAAGGATAATCATACTTATCACAAGGAACAGAAGCACCTTTCTGTGATGGTACATAGTTTTAGCTCTAGACAGCATCATTAAATAAACCATGCATAAACACAGAGTGATTCATGAGTTGTGAAATTTATGAGATGATTTACTAGGTCTTTTTGATCGAAATACTTCCTTTCAACACTGGTCCCCTCTCATTGGCTAGGGCACCATGGTTGTTTTTTAACTTGTAAACACACTCCTGCTAACTGCATGTACACAAAATGTGGCCTTGAACTAGCATTGTTGCCAGCACAGTGCAGTACATATATGCACACAAATTTTTGGCTTATCTGTTGTGCTTGCAAGCCCACTACTCAAGTGGTGAGATGTTTTGCATTTGGGGGTGGCATTGTTCACAACTGCTTCAAGCACATACTGGTGTAAATTAAATGCAATTTCTTTAATGAAGTTAAAATTAGATGTTAAGCTTATCAGGTAATGTGTTTATTATTTTATTCCCTTTATTTTCAGTAATCCCTACCTTTTATTGTAAGTATCATGGGGCCGTAACATTTTAGATATTCAGAACTGGATGCATGTTACTATGAACTTTTTTGATCATAAGACCTATGAAACCATTTCCCACAATTACATCTGTCACTCATGAATCACTCAGTATATCATCCTTTTATCTTTGGTGGCCTAGTGTGGTCTTTTGCTGGCATTTGTAGGGTCTCAGCAAATACCTTTGTCTTTTTGGTTGGTAATGGAGATTTTGGAATTGGATTCTTGACTAGGATAGGAAGAAAAGTACTAATTGATTGTGTAAAAACATCTTGCACAGATGTTTCTGATTGCTAAATATGCTTAAATTTTCTTTAAAATGCTGTTACAGGACCTCCATTTTAGTTAAAATGGTCTTTAAGTGAACACTGTGGTCGATTGGCAAGTATTTCTGCTTCATATTCACATCTTAGTTTCTAATCTCAGCCTGCTTCATGTTCGCATCTTAGGTTCTAATCTCAGCCTGGAGAAATCCCAATAGAAGTTTCTGTGATTTTCCTCAATACTATCCAAAAAAATGCTTGGATTTTATCTCAGACTGCAACATGGTCACTTCCTTTTCCTGCCATCTGTTTACTTTCTAAAAGCAGTGTTGTAAACAATACACAGTAGATAATGTATGTATATATCCCTAAAGTTGAATGTGTTGGATGAGAAGCAAAGTGTTATTTTAGAGCAGCATGTACATATAATTGCATTAGATGGTAACATAGATACTAGCTGTGAGCAAGGATATGGTGTGGAAGTATGGAATTATATTCAGGTTTTTTTTTTAGCCTTACCAAAGCATACTCTTATCCAGCAGTTGTAGACAATGACACATACTAAAATGTGTGTATTTTATGAAGGTTAATATACTTAGGGGTCAACAAAATATGTTGACAGCTGGATATATTAACATTTAATGGTGGCTCATTCACCAGTTAAACAGAAATTCTACTCAGTTGACGTTTTTGCACTAGGGAAACTGTGTCTATCCACGCTGCTGTAATTGCTCCAGGCTGGCCTTCTGACCATGACATAACACTGAAGACCTAAAACAGCCTGACTGTCACTTATGTGATGTGTATATAAGACATTATTTACTATTAGACATCTGTGGAGAATTTGGAAGAGAGTGGTAAAAAATATTAAGAAATAAATTCAAAGATTTTTCCACTTATTGGGTTTATTTTTCTTAGTCAACATGGACAAGCAGGGGTGTAGATTTTTTGATCCCTGAATATAGCATCCTGTTCACAGGTACACAGTTCTTTCAACCTGATTGATTCAGTTTAATAGGAATTTTTAAAAAAAATCAACAAATTTTAATTGCTGCTATGATATAGGTGTTGAATTTGTTAAATACATTCTGTGCATGTACATATTTAAGAAGTATTCCATTTGTCTTCTCCCTTGTTTTGTGACATGGGGATTCTTATTAATTGGCATATAATTTTGAAACTTCCTGAACTAAATCCACTTCAACACTTATCCCTTACATACCTCTCTTATTTCCATTGGTGGTTGTTCCTCATATTTGGAGTACTGAAGTAAAAGTTGTATGAGATAAAAATTCTTTAGCCTAGCATATTTTTAATATGAAAAATATACTTGTTTTAATCTTCGAAAAGGAACTTTTTTCCCCCAAAATTTTCTTAATTGTGTATTAATATTTACTATACATGGCAAGAAGATTCTCTTTATCAGCAAATGCTGCACTATCCATTTATCAGATATGATTTTGAAAGATGAGGAGTTCTGTGGTATCAGAAAGACAAGATACATAAACACTACATACAGAATAAATATATTTTTTAGCAGACAAATTATCCAGCCCAGTATTCCACTCATCGTGTGTGCATTTGAAATTCTAGTTATTTTTTCTTTCAACTACCTGATACTTGTTGTCAGTTACTGCATAATGTAGTAAAAAATTCAGAGAAATGGAAAAATACTTTGGTTTCATTTTATGTAAATGTATGTAAGCAGAGGCTCTGCAGTTTGTTGCCTTACACTGCTGTATTCAAACATGTCCCTTTGTATGAGATTGGGATTATCTCTTTCTAAACATATTCAATTGAGTAGATTTCTCACAGCCTCTACAGCTGAAGACAGAAACATGAGATTTCAAAATAGAGTTTTCTGTTATGAACAACTGTCACTGGATAAGAGTCCAGAAATCAAGTAATCCTATGTGTAATATACCGCCATCAAAACCCTTTAGAATCGATGTCCCTTCGTGTTAGAGATTCACAGAAGTCCTGTGTTTTGCACAGAAGGCATAACATTTGATTTCAAAGCAATTGGAATTTAAATTTTTAGTACACTGAAAGGTATCTTGTGAAAACACTGCTCTTGCATCGCTGCTGTTACCTTGTGTAGATAACACAAAATGTCCGGAATAAACTTACAAATTTTAGTCAGGATACTGAATAGGCTGTGGGCTGAACAACTAAGAACTCTGAATTCCACTCTAGGCAGTGACAAAGCATTCTTGTCTCCTCCAAATGTCGAGACTGGCTGTGGAGTTCACACAGCCTCCTCATCAATTGTACAGGTGACTGTTCCCTGTGGGGTGAAGTGGCTGGGGCATGAAACTTGTCACATACCTCCTTAATAGTGCAGAGGTTACAATGAGTGGAACTATACCTCCACTTCCCCATATCATATGTAATTAAGCCCAGGGACAATTTAACCTTACTCCATGTATGGTATCAAAATTTAAACAAAAGTGTGATATGCATTTGTGCATATAAGCATATTAAGATTATGGTCTTCTGGGATGTAGTGCTGTGTGATATTGTAAATATGCACCAATGTCTGGAGGAACTTGCTGCCTGCATCTTCAGCGTAGAATAGTAAGCTAAGTGTGGAAAACATGGTTTGGGTTTGGGAAGGAAGCATTCGGTTTGTTAGCAAGCTCCTTTACCCTAACAATTCAGGTAGACTCCTGTTTCTCTGAAATGTTAGTATACATCAAACTAGATGGCATCAGATCCCAAGAAAAAAGCAGTCTTCTTTGTTGTTGCCATGAGAACCTCAAAGTTCAATTTAGCTACTTGCTTTTCTAAAACAACATTTTTATGAAAACAAATTAAAGTGTGTAACCAGAAATACTGTATGAGAGTGTTTATGAGGTGTTAGATATTTGTTGTAACGCTGCAGTAAACAATGGCAGCAGTAAAAGGCCTTCACTTTGATGGAGTAACTGGTAGTTATAGTAATTACGGTGAAGATGGTTTCCAACAGCTGGTGCAAAATAAGTAACACTAATCACTGACTGAATGGAGTTAAGTATGTAATGACTTGACATTGGTTTCATTTCAGTTTCTTCTCGCATCAAACCATGTAACATGTTTATATATGAAAACATTGCCTTACTGTAGTGGCAACAGTGAAAATCTGCAGCACCTCTGTTCCATGGTCAGGTCTGTTTGTGTGTCAACTTATTGTAATTTTCACTGCTTTTTCCATGCTTCTATCTACATGCAGAATGTTGCAGTTTTCTTTAACTATTATAGCCTAAAGAGCATAAGTATGAAACAAATTTTACAGATATTTGTTTCCCCTTATTTTTATAATATCTGACACTTGCAGGGCATACAGTATTCCAAGAGCTGTGTGTATAAAACATTACCATACAAGAAGTAAGGCTTTCAATGAGTTAAACCAATGGATGTTTCAAGAAAACGAGAATGAAGAAATGAATTTAAGACATAGAGTACATTTGTAGGAGTTATATGATGGCACAAAAAAAGTAAACATTTAGTCATAACAGTATCCTGCAATATGACACAAGATGCAATCCCAAGATTTGACTCCATTTAGGAAACCACTGTCACAGCTTCAATCATAGGCATGCATGTCTCAAAAACAGCGAACTATGATATTTTGTGTCTCATTTTATAAATTTGTATTTTTGTGTAAAGTTTAACTGTTAATTTTAAAATCTCACATTAAGTTTTGGTTTCTTTGGTAAATAAAAATAAAGTCCTTTTTACTTGAGTATTTAGTTAATGTTTTTTTTAAAGAAACTAAAAATTCAATGGGTGCACTCCCTAACAAAATGTGCTGTGCATGCTTGACTTCAGTGTCTTTATGCAGTAATTAACATTTAGAAGAGAAGAGTTTCTCATGATACTTGTTGGTGTAACCAAAGGTAATAAGGTAAAGTAGAGCCTTTAACATTATAAAGGCCTGGTAGTTTCACAGGGACTAAGTTTCTTACTGAGTAATTATCACCTTCAAGTACAGATACTGAAGCACCTGTGTCTGGTTGCTATAAAAGTCTTCTCTCACTACTGAACATACATGCTAATTGTACATGATGTAACAAGATAACATAGCCAGTCATAAGTAAGCAACACATATGATCCCCTCCTCTTACATTTAGTGCAGCTTCTAAGTATGGTAGAATCTCTGGTTTAATTCATTTATTTTTGTGATAGTAATCTGTAAGGGTACCAGGATATACATTATTTTACCTTCAACTGGGTCACTTTAGTCCTTAAAGTCTGACAAATGATGTTAGAGTCACTGACTTTTAATTCTTTCATTATTGAGGCTTTTGGCTAATTTACAGGAAATGTAGAAAGATGTTTATATATGTCCGTAAGCTAACATAACTTAACCTACCTCGGTCATACCCAACATAATCAAATCTAACCAAACTGAACTTGTTGGGTATACATGTATATTTGTAGAATAGGGGAATTAAAAAAAAAAAAAGCCAAAGTCACTCTGTGACACCATAATCAATCTTACCCCCCAAATCATGCTCTAGGTGTTAAGTATCCTACCCAGTTTCTTCCCACTTAACTGAAGTCAATACATTCAGAATTGCTGATATTTAAAGCATTAAATCTACAGAACATTTGCTAGCAGAGGAAAACAATATAGGAGGTTTATAACCTATTTAACACTGCTGTGTACTGACCATGCTGTCCTACAATCATTCTGTTCAGAGGTAAGCAAACAATGTGCTGGAAGATTGTGTGTGGGTTGGTGGGTGCCCTTGCTTCACTCGTGTGTTGTGACCCTTTAGTCAGTACATGTTGCCCTTGTGTAATGGATGTGCTGCAATCCATTTCCTCATCTCTTCACAAGATGGCAATCTGAACAGAATCCTTCCAAACAGAGTTTGAAATTCTCTGTACTGTAATCTTACTACTGTAAAAAGGAGTCTTTAAAACAATAAAGAGATATATTAGACAATAATTATTGATGTATACTTATGTTGTACTAGTACATTACACTTTCTTCTTAGACTATTCAATCTTCACAGTGGCATCTTCTGTTGAGAGTTGATGGTTCTTCAACTTGGGGATCCATTTTAACAGTTATTATGTAAATTGCGAGGGTGTAGGTGAAAATGTAAATTATTTTCAAGGTTTTCTTTTCTAATTAAACTGTTCTTAAATATCTAGTAGTATGCAAGTGCTGCTTTTATGTATATATAAATTTCAGGCATGACTCTTTAGGCTTTTGAGTTATGGCACCACATTGTTTTTTATGGAACTTGTAATAGTTAAAGGAAATTTCCCACTCCCTGATTCATGCAATACAATCAACCATGATAAGTGGTGATTAATGATAGTAGTTTTTCTTTAGGCCAAATTATGGTAATAGCCCTCCAGTGGCTGGTCTTCTGTGGTCATTGGCATTTTTGTGCTCCATCTGGAAGAACGCTTATTTCTATGGGCTGCTGTTATTAATGATTAGCCTGTCAGATTCCAAGAGTTATTACAGATTGGCTTTGATCATCCTATTCTGTATTTACATAATTTAGATAACTGTCGTCACTTGTATCATGAAGATGAGTGCAGTGAGTTCTTTCAACATTCTACGGATTTCATATGAAACATGCGGTGCTATAACACAGAAAACTTAAATAAGAACACATTAATGAGAACCGCAGAATTTGTACAATCTGTGTTATTTGAGTGTTACTGACCCACATTATTTGCTCCCTACTGCCCTGGCAAGCAAGTTCCACATGCCACAAGACTAAAAAGTATCGTGTAAATTAACATTTTTCCTGAAAAGAATATAGCTGTTGGAACTTACCCCACAAAGCACAGTTCTTCCTGAGAAACCAATAGTAAAAATATTGATTACATATCCCCATCTGCTTGGAACAAAGGAACATGATTATTTTCACAAGAACCTGACATTGGACCTATCCTGTGCCACTTGAATTTATTCCACATGTTACACCTTACTTCCTGCAGATTCGTTTCAATATTATGCTTCCATTTGTGCTGAGGTCTCCTGTATGATTCTTCCCTTCAGAATTAGTGATTGAAACTCTTACCCATTTATTATTTTCTAATTTTTGTGCTACATACCCCATTTGTTTGATCCTGATTTGATCACGCTAATAATACTAAGTGATATGTGCAAATTATGGAACTCCTCATGGTGCAGCTGTTTCCTGGACCTAGGTCTCAATATTCTCCTCAATGCCCTGTTTTCAAATATACTCTGTGTTCTTCTCTTAGGATGGCAGTTCTTCCTAATTTCCTAATCACATACAGTATTTGAAAAAGATAGTTTTACAGCATCTCTCATTGTAGACCCTTACGAATAGGAAATGTAACAGAAACAGGTACCCATTTAAAGACATTCTAGTTATTCTAACTAGAGCTCAGTACAGTGACTAGGATACGGGTTGGATGACAGAGGAGCCAGGGTTCAATTTCTGGGAGGAGAAGAGATTTTTTCATCTCCAAAGCATACAAACTGGCTGTGGGGCTTACCCAGACATTTATTCACTGGATATTTGGGGCTGTTTCTCAGGAGGCTGACCTGTCATGGTGTGGTGTTTAATTAAGAATGGAGACAACTGGAAATGTTTGTGCACACCAAATTGACCGATAATGTTGTACAATACTTCTCTGTATATGGAGACCTAAACATTTCTTTGAATCTTGTAAATAGCTACAATTTTTGCGCTGATATCTGCAAACACAGAAGATCTAATTAGTAGTCTATCTGTCATGCTGGAATCCATCCTGATGTTTTCCCAGTAATCTCATGTTGTGTGTGGAGTTAACCTTACCAGTAGAGTGTTGAGTACTGTTTTGTGTGACATTATGAATTGACATTTCTTGTTAATTACTGTAGTCTATTTACTTATTGTGTAACATATAATACAAACCCTTCTTAAATATACGTGTGTCTGTGTGCAATCCTGTATAATTCTGATTCTTACTGTTTAAAGCACATTAATTTTTTCACTCAAATATTCTTCCTTTTCCTTCAATGTAACCAGCTTTTTATAGTATGATTTGTATGCCCTTAACTTATCTGGTTTGCACTATGGTTATTTGTCATAAACTGTCCCACATGATACATTTTTCATTAAGGGGTTGTTTACCAAGGAAATGAGTCATTGGCTTTCCTGCATTTAAGAAAGGAAAACAAGAGGAACTGACCATTAATGTACCTGTGGCATGAGGTACAGGAGAAAACATATGCATAATAGTCTCAATTGTAAATAAGAAGTATGAATGAAAGCATGAAACATGTCCTGTGCAATGAAAGAGAGGATAGTGACAATGGTAATTTGGATAGTTTCACCACTTGGCAAGTGTACCCAGTAAAAAGGGTGATAAGCAAGATAAGCGTTATAAACATAGCCTATGAACGAGGTATAGGTGAGAGTGTATTGAAATTGTTCAACTTTAATTCTTTAAAGCATAGTGGTTGCTCTGTCCATCACCTGCTTGAACATTCAGAAACTGAAAATATGTCCCACATAACAAATTGATGCATTATGGTTCTCACAAGGAATACCATTCACATAATTCACTGTCAGGATGAAATAATTGGTTGTTGGGATGTACGAATTTAATTCCTATACAGAATCATAAAACAAGGAAAAGAAATTGAATATCTAATTTATATTGATAAATTTAATCAAAAGGTTTTGTTGTTAAATGTTTAGCAGCCCACATAGCCTGTAACACATGTACAAAACCATAAGCATAATTTGAGGGGGGTGGGGGGCAATATATGCCCCTCCCTTCAGTATTTTTTCTTGCATAGTATAGTGTTTTGACTACCGAGTTGAAGAGGGGCAAATAAAAATAGTTGAAATGAGTATGAGGGAAAGGGGTGTATATATATTAAAGACTGGTTCAAACCAATCTTCGCCCTCCTTCTACCTTGACTTCTAATACCTATGGTTGATGTGCGCCAACAGTGTTATTGGCCAAGTTATGCCTATGGGCAAAGCCATGCACACTTGACACAATCAGTGGCAGTTGGATGGAGTCCTGTTCATATTTCAGTATCTTCAGTTTGTGAAAAATCGGTCCTCGCATGTAGTAAAAATGTTTCCCTTAATGGTGTTCCGCAAAAATAGTTTCCCACTCTCACCATATATGAGTCCACACTGTGTGTTCACTTATCAGTGTGTCACATACTCAGACAGTTCATGTGGCTGTTCTGCTCCCCAGGTTTGACACTGTAATGATTAATATGCCCATCAATATGAGACAAAGCTTTGTCTATGAAAGGCACTTATCTTGGAGGACCTTTGTTGTCATCAGTTTTGTTTACTCCCTTATATGACTTGCTTCCACCACAGCTTCCAGGGTGTCGTTTACCCTTTTTTTGATTTCGAAGTGTCCATCTATGAATCAGAAGGGAGGTTTTTATTAATATTCTTATTGAATTTGGTATAACCATGAACCCAGAAAATCTGGATAGGCAAATATCTGTCTATTACATTGCCTATTCAGAATAAGATTCTTCAGCACAACTGCTTTTCAAGTTTTCTTAATAACAAATGGAAGGGGGGGGGGGGCGGAGGGAGGGTACTGAAATTGGATGGGACATGTGAGTTAATGGTCTACAACTATGATGTTAGTTTACCAGATGAATAAATATGCCTAAGAGCTTTATCGTGATCACATCCGTGCATTAATATAACTAAATTGAATAATCGTCGGTAAATCCACTCGTGTGTTACTAAATCACCACTTTATGAACACTATACGTAACCCAACATGTGTCAACCCTTAGAGGGTCATCTTCAGGGAGTATAATTAATACACTCTACCAGCGTCGGTCAACAAAATGAATTACCGGTTGTAAAATTCAACATAGTGTGCAGCATGTATTGTGTTACGCAGCAGCATAATATATGAGTGCATTTGTCAGTGTTCATTCAATAGTTCTAAAGGTTGTAGGGGAAGAGAATGATAGGGATGCGACATGTGGCACATATGACAGTGAACAGAAATGCATACAATATTTTGTGGGGAAAATGGAAGGAAAGAGACCACTGAGAAACTCCTGGCTTAATGGCAGAAAAATATTGAAATGTGTCATAAAGAAACAGGAGTCGGTACGGTGTGGAGTGGATTAATCAGGCTCACGAAACGGACAAGTGACAGACTCGTGTGGAAAGGGGAGTGAGACTCTGGATTCCATAAAATGCGGGGAATTACTTGACTAGCTGTGGAACTAATTGCCTCTCAAGAAAGATACTGATCCACGGAGCCAGTTAAAGTAAGTTCGTAGTTTTATATTTAACTTAAGGTTTTTACATCCCACCACAAACCAAAAATAATATAACTCCAAGATATTACGAACCTAACTCCATGCTCTTACAAATAAATAGGGTAGCCACGACCGTTGAAATTATGAACGACTACAGCGGTAGAGGTAAACGTGCAACTCAAATCCCCATTCCCAGTACGTTTCTAATTACACTATTGATTCTAGTTCAATACGAGTGTTATTCCGCCCTAAAGTTTTAGCTACTTCACACGTGGTACTTACAAACAAGGAAAGTACAGTAAGGCCTTGTTTCACACCTTTTTGCATTCACACTCCCTGCCAAGTTACAACATTTATTAATTTACGTCCTCTCATTTTCCGTTTAACGCTATTTGACTGGTTTATTTCCATTTATTTACGTCTTTTTCGTATGGGAATATCATTTCGATTTACGCTCACTCTTTCAAGAACACAACTGGAGCGTCAAACGAGGCATTGGTATACAAGGAAAGTAACCACAATCAAGATTAAGTAACGGTATTTCTGCTTGTTTCTTGTACTTGAAAATAACTGTAAATTCCACAAAGGTAAATGACCTGGAAATTTCTTATCATGTTATATCACGCACTGTTGGATCTGTTGACAATTCAAAGCTCTAGACATGATGGAAATACAGCATACAAACACAGTGATGAAGTGGTGACATTTACAATCTTCTTTTTAGGTGTATGCCCCTTTGGCATACGAGAATGTACAAACAGCAATACACAGTCCTAATACACGAAGTGCTGCTTGATGTAATGCTGAGAAATGCATACAAGAGTTCAATAAAAAAAATACCCTGAAGGGAAAAGATAATTCATTAGACCACGGTGTGGGACTGAGACGTTAATTCCACGATCCAGAAGACAGACGCAGCACATTCGTCTGAAATGTACGTGCTAAACTCGCACTGCCAAAAGCCAAAAGACTTTGATGGATGGTAAACTTCACTTTAAAGTACATTTGCATTAGGCAGTTGTGCTGGCATCTATTTCACATTCTACATCTAGTAACATTTTAACTTTTATAAGTAAGTACGTATAACATACTTTTCTATCTCAACACATTGCTGAAAAACACTATTATCTGTCCATTCCAACATCCATATAGACAATATCAACAAACACTGGGCAAAAAAAAAAAACATACATCACTGGGCAACCATGACAAAAATACCACGAAGATGAAATCCTAAAACGCCATCAACTAATTAACAACCGTCGCCGTCAGCAGAGGATCCTCATTCCGACCCACAGCGTTCGAGACAGACTGTACAACAATGCATATAGGAGGGTGCACATCATGAAGTGTGCGCGGCACATTGTGTGCCAGTCTTGTGCAATACGTCTTGGAGGCTGGATAAATCGTAAGGGAATGGCGATGCCGTTTGCTGTTCCAATGGTGTGGAGGGAACCCTCAAACCACAGCAGTGACTGCTACTTTTACTTGACACCTCCTGTGACAAGTGGCATGGATAGAAAGAAGCAGAGAATTGACTATACAAATATACCCTCTGCCATCAGACCTGTGCCTCATGGGAAAGATCAGCCTGTGTCGGAGTCACCAAAAGAATAAAATTTGAATTCGAAGATTGAAGAGGAACATAGGGAGAAAACAGGACCTCACTAAGAAGAACCTACAGATCCAGACTTCCAAGGTCCAGCATCTGAGTCACCTCACAAACTTACACAAAACGAAATGAATGATCTAGTACGCGATTTGGAGCTGCCAAAGATAAAGGTCGAACTGCTAGCATCCAGAACGAAACAATGGAAATATTTGGATGAAGGCGTGAAAATAACTCTGTATCTTTATCGTAAAAAAATCTGGAAAAATTCTTTACTATGGAGGTCACTCTAGTGACATGCAAAGATGTGAAAGGCTTGTTCAAAGTATTAAACATGAGCCACTGCTCAGATGAATGGCGGCTATTCATAGATTCCTCCAAAGTCAGTCTTAAAGTTATTCTTCTGCACAATGGGAATTTGTTACCTTCCATTCCTGTTGCACATGCATTTGTAATTAAAGAAAGTGATGATAACATGAAGCAGTGACTGCAATACATAATGTATGACACGTACAGGTGGAACATTTGTGGGGACCTGAAAGTCATTGCAGTTTTGCTTGGACTGCAGCTCGGGTACACTAAACTTCCTTGCTTCCTGTGTGAGTGGGACAGCAGAGACAAGGCACATCACTATGCCAGAAAGATTTTCGAGCCACGACACAAAAATGCAAAGCATCATTCACTGGTTGAGTCATCGAGGATTTTGTTGCCAAATTAGGCCTCATGAAGAATTTTGTGAAGGCCATGGATCATAATGGAACAGCATTTCTGTACCTGCGACAAAAATTCCCCCTGCTTAGTAATGCCAAGATACGAGAGGGTGTTTACACCGGTCCAGACATTCGCTCACTTCTTCGTGATGAGGTATTAGAACGCATCATTACGGGTGATGAGCAGAGAGCATGGCATGTCTTCCGAGAAGTGGTTGCAGGCTTCGTAGGAAATAGAAGAGCAGATAACTACAATGATCTTGTGGAAGAACTTCTATCCCCATATCAGAAACTAGGGTTCAATATTTCCGTGAAAATCCGCTTTCTGAGTTCTCATCTGGACTTCTTTCCGGAGAACTGTGGTTCTGCGAGTGGCGAGCACGGTGAAGGTTTCCACCAGGACATTGCAGAAGTGGAGGGCAGATACAATGGGAAATGGAGCCCATCAATGCTTGCTGATTATTGCTGGATCTTGATGCGTGATTCTTCAAATTCGACTTTCAGTCGGCGGGCAAAGAAGGCCCGATTGCACTAGAGCTATACGCAACCTTTGACTTCTGACTTGGTACAGGTAAGAGACGATAGATCGAAACCCGTAGCTAATGAAGAATTTTTATTGTGAATTTCGTGTTCAGCACCTCAATTTACATAGGAATTGGCACATTTCGTTTCTGCTATTCGCAAAAAGTGAAATTTTGTACATCAGTGTAATCAATTAAGAGTATGCCGTCTTGATCTCAAAAAATCGAGGCGAGAACTTTCCCAGCGGATTTTTGCAATCGGAATTATTTGGGGCGGGGTGAGCCGCTATGCCGCCACTCCACTGATTGTTGCTTTGTCTCCGGGTCATAGTGATATAACCAGGTTTCGTCCATGGTCACCAATCGCGACAGGAAATCATTTGGATCGCGCCGAAAAA
>Ga0123354_10006501_pt1 | contig 17378 bp, 8 predicted proteins | sample TergutLab28metaG_2_FD_97872 | JGI IMG/M metagenome (GOLD analysis project Ga0123354, IMG submission 97872) | Labiotermes labralis P4 segment gut microbial communities from Petit-Saut dam, French Guiana - Lab288 P4 | ecosystem: Host-associated > Arthropoda: Insects > Digestive system > Gut ...
CGATTCTCCAGTCATCCAGGCCGCGGCTTGGTCACTGTGTTCAATGAGCCATTTGGTACATATTTTCGCACCGTACTTTCTTTAATGGGCCGGGCAGCGTAGACGGTATAGCGACTGGCTACGGGGAACGAATCCCGTAGGGGCGAGATTTTCCGCACCTGTCCAGACCGGCCCTGGGGCCCACCCAGCCTCCTGTACAAGGGGCACTGAGTCTTTCCCGGGGGTAAAGAGCAGGCGGGGCGTAACGCTGATCCCTCACCCCCTTCTAGTGCCGTGTTCAAGAAAGAGTAGAGCTATACCTCTACTCCCCCTATGGGCCGTACGGCCTGTACAGAGCCTCCGTGCCTGTACAAGGGTGCACCGTACTTTCTTCAATCTCCACCCCAGTGTTATCACTGCATCTCATTCTAGATCTTCTAACTACAAAGTTTTCAGCAGAATTTTCACCCTATCTTGTATGCCATCTTAGCTGCGTGCACAGCCAATCGTAGCCGCCTGCATTTCAGTACCCCAACATTGGCAGTGGCCTGTACGAGCTACAGAGTTCCTTCTTATGTACTAGGCCAGCGTTTTCCAAACTCTTTTGGTCACGGAACACTTTTCAACTTAGTAAATGTTTACGGAACACATATGTTTTGTGGTCCCTCATTTGTCAACGAAAATTCAGCGCAACGAGATCTGTTAGTAACCAAATGAGAGGTTCGTATAAAAATCCTTATATGAACAATATCTTACAGTATGGTCAAATATGGAAAAAGAAACAAATTTAATAAAAAATATATGATTTTAGAAGTTGATATATGTACAGCCGTAAGCAGAACCAATATTATTCCCGTCCACACATGCTACATGTTGCAGTCATTACTGACCATCCTCGCGCATTAAGTACACGATATTTAAAACTCAAAATAAAATGTATGTGTTTGTGTGCGCGTGTATATATATATATATATATATGCATTTTATTTTTTTCGTGTGGCGCTGCAGCCCAAAGCGGGACAACCATACTCGGTACGACTCCTCTGGACGAGTGATCGGCTCGTCGCAGAGACCTCTACCTGACAACACTCGCAACAGACAGATATCCATGCCCCCATTACCCACAATCCCATCATGCGAGCGGCCACCGGGATCGGCACATACATATGTATATTGAAGTTGTGATTTTTCTGGTTTCTCAATTTTTTCACCGAACACAGTTTGGGAAATGCTGTACTAGGCCTATTCTAAATTGTACGCTTACTTCACGCTTCGTTATCACTGCCAACATCGTATGAAGAGAATGGCAAAATGCAGGGGGATGTACGCTCGGCCGGGAAGCGTAACAACTCGACGAACAAAGTGCAGGATTTCAATCAATCGTACTCCTTTTCGTTCTCTTAGTTGAATGAATCAAACAGCATTCAGCACCATTGCGTCAGCTGGTTTCATTTACTGAATGTCGGCCATGTCAAGCTGTTTTAACTCTCTGCATTCCATCCGTCAGCTGGAAGCCCGCCATTCCTCACCTATCCGTTGGGCCTCAACGGACCGCCTCACATGCCAGTACAAACCAAAGCATGTTGAAGGCTACGTAGGAATACGTCCTGTCAAAATGGTGACGTAAAGACGCCAAGCATCTTAGGTACACAGCTTGATATGCAGTGTACACCGAGTTAACAAATAATTCTGGTTAACCCTATGAAGCATGACGAAGGTAAGTGTTCCTGGACTTAAGGACCACCATAAACGAACATCGAGGAATGACGACATAGTTCCACACTTGCTTTATCTGGGCACTAGTAGGGTTGACGTGCCGGTTAAACACCTCGCTGATTGACAATGGGGTACACCCTGCTGCCAGTACCAATTGCGTATGAGGTTGGGTGGGTTCCAGTGCCGTCTGGGCGCGGTAGGAGAGAAAACTTGCTTCAGCCAGGAACTGAACCTCGATTTCTTGGCAGTCGAGCCCGTAACTGCGCCGTTATGCTGACAGAAATAATGGAGATCGTGACGCAAGAAACAAGTGTTGAAGAGTTATTAGTGAAGAGTGAATCAGAAAGGATGTGGGACAGCGGTGGTGATGTCATATAAATTAATGTCCCGCCATTTGCCTGGATTGATAGAGAATATCCCATTAAAGTGAACTAGGGTAACTCGTAACCGGACCGGGATTTCAACTCGGGACCTCCCGAACACACAGCAGGCGTGCATAACATTGTGTCACGACTTTCCGTCTGTTGATGCTCAGTACACACGATGGGGAGTTCCACGTAGAGCTCAACGCAAAGGTTTCTGTTGGTCAGTCACAACAGAACCATTAAAAAGCAAGGTCTGTGTATTCGTTTGAAATTACGAAGTTGCGTGCTGCACAAAGCCTTCAGAAACATTTCTTTTCTGCTGTTAGGGCCGTCGTACCTGAGTATGACAGAATGTCTTTTTTACTTCTGCCAAATGAATGAGTATTGATTTTATGTCCCTTTTACACGTCAATAAAAACGTAACATTCAACAGAGTTAATTCTTGGACATGAAGCACACGGTCGAGCGGGGTAATTACCAATCGCCATATTACTTTATAAATTAGCAGTTAACTGAAATGTATGTACGTACGTATATATGTATGTATGTACGTACGTATGTATGTGTGTATGTACGTACGTATGTTATCTATGTAGTACGTATGTATATATATATATATGTATATATATATATATGTACGTATGTATCTATGTATGTACGTACGTATGTATCTATGTATGTATGTATCTATGTATACATGTATGTATGTATGTATTACGTATGTATGTATGTACGTATGTATGTATCTATGTATGCATGTATCTATGTATGTATGTACGTACGTATGTATCTATCTATGTATGTATGTATCTATGTATGTACGTATCTATGTATGCGTGTATGTATGTATGTATTACGTATGTCTGTATGTACGTACGTATGTATATATGTATGTATGTATGTAGTACGTATGTATGTATGTACGTACGTATGTATATATGCATGTATGCATGTATGTATGTATGTATCGGTGTCAAAACGTCGTTCTACGTTGTCCGACGCCTAGACTCCACTGCTTCCTATCTTCCCACTGGCCTTAATTTAGGTTTCTTTCGTTCATGGCCTTCCTTATACCTTCCATCCAGTTTTTCTTCGGTCTTCTTCGTGCTCTCTTTTGTTTCGGCATCCAATAGAAGTAGAAGAGTTATTAGTGAAGAGTGAATCAGAAAGGATGTGGGACAGCAGTGGTGATGTCATATAAATCAATGTCCCGGCATATGCCTGGACTGATAGAGAGAATATCCCATGAAAGTGAACTGGGGTAACTCGTAACCGGGCCGGGATTTCAACTCGGGCATTCAATGCTATTTTGGGTAATCTTCTTTCTGCCATACTTTGAACATGGTCATACTATGTAAGCTGGTTCTGTTCAATTTCTTTTATAATTGGTTCCTTTAATCCAATTTGTTGTCTTATAGTTAAATTTCTAATTCTTTATTTTCTTGATATTCTAGAGGATCTCCTCAGGACATCCATCTCTGTAGTAGCTTCGACCAGTCTTTTATTATTTTCTGTGAGTCTCCATGTTTCGGAACCATACAATAAACTGCTTTAAATCAATGCATTATAAATGAAATGTATGATGTGTAAATTAAACGCGTGCCCGTGCTGCACTGCAAACCACGCCATAGGTATAGCTCCGCACGTTCTTAGCTTTGACAGTAGATGGGAATGGTCCGTTTCATACCCCGGCCGATTTACTCATACGAGAAGGACCAATGGTTCTCATTGGATAGGGGGTTTTGTGTGTGCCAGGCTGATAAAAATACCTGCTGCTGTTGGAATTTGAATCCCGATCTTCGAGACCAAAGCGCAATCACTATATTGAATTACCTCGTAAATAATACCTGATTTTCTTCAGACTAGGTGAAAGCCATGACGGAAACCTATCATATTACGAGGAAGCCGTGAGGTTTCAGGTCACTCCTGAGGTGCCTGGAGTGGCAGGGCAAGAAGCGTGTAAATGATAGTTAAGTTCCATAAGGAGCGGTCTGCGGTAAATCGATCAGAATTCCATTGAACATAACTAAAAATGAGTCATGAGTCACTCTGAATACCTAACTGGTTTGTCTGATGATCTCTGCACAGTGACTGCAAGTTTAGTGCGTGCTGTGTGTGTGGCCGCTCTTATTGTAAACTCACATAACCTCTGCCGACACCTGGTTCTTTAATATCGTAGATCGGAATGTTAGGTCGTCGCGACTACTAGTCACTACACACGAAAACGACTGACCTACTTTACTGCTTTGGCCTGACATAATCGATTTCCGGCAGGCGGGCATAGCAGCTAAATTTTATCAACGGCGTCTGTTCCTTCCAGGTGAGCTTATTTCACTGTACTGGTGGCTCAGGTAAGCTACTTGCATATTGTTATATCGGAGTATTGGTTACAGGTTCTTTCATTTTTAAGAAACAGGCAATTTTAAACGATTGGCATTCAAAGTAAACATGGCATTATTCCTAATCTTAGTAACTGACCAACTTAATGCACAAATTTTTGTTTTTATAATAAGTTTATTACAAAACAATAATCTGTGCATTAAGATGGTCAGTTACTAAGATTATACTGAGATGCACGGTCAGCAAAACTTAAAAAAGGCATTACTCCGTATCACAAACTTGAGTCATTACATAAACATTCTTTCCCCGCATCACTTCAAAACTGACAATTCCTTGAACTGACATTCATGCCTTTTAGTAGATAAAGCTGTCATTTTTATACACAGCACAATGTGAAAGCATAGGAAGGCGTGGAGGTGAAGCTTCGCGTATTCTTAACCTCGATAACAGGTGGAAGTGAATAAGTTTACGCGCCGGCCGTCTTACCGCTGGTGCCATTAATATTTCAAACCCTTGTGCTCATTTTATATACATCACAAGGTTTAACACTACAAAATTCTGCCCCCCCCCCCCGAATGTGTTAGTGTATTTTGTGTGAACTCAGAACAAACAGCTGTTATTTCCCTATACAAGACTGACTGTTGAATAAAGAGAGACCAACTTGATGTCACTTGCTTTTTTATTTCATTATTTAATGCTCAACATGTTTCGGATGTTATTACGTCCATCCTCAGGAGCTTTCGACTTATTTGTTGGGTTATTTCATGGGTTGTATTCCTCTGGTTCGATGCGTGTTGGTGTTACGTTGTGTTTGGCTGGGGTGGTGTGGTATCCGTATGCTGGCTTCAGCCTGCATACGGATACCACAGTTATGTTAGGCAGCTCAGTTAATGAAGTGACTGGATACAGACTGACGGACTGCAGTTCGAGTCCAGGCAGTGCTGAGTACTTCTACACTGCGTATTCGCCGTCGCGACGTCCAGACAGGCTCTGGGAGCCAACCAGCCTTCTGTCAATTGGTATTGTACACAAAGGCTGTTGCAGGCTGAAGCTAACCACTCACCTCATCATACAGCGCAGAGTTTAAAGAGTTTTGATTTGCCTTCTGCGCCACAACACAGTGCAGCTGCACCTGCTGCCGCAGTACCTGATTTCTTCGCAACGTTGATAAGTAGGTACCAAGCCCAGACGGTGGCACATCTCCGAGGACCGTAATCACATTATTCATCGCTGTGTGAAGTTCGCGTCTCACAAGGTCAAGAGTGGGTGGAGTTTTACTCCACTGATACGTACAAGTGGCCTTGGCATGATTTTTATGCATACGGACTACTTTATTTGTACCATAATGTTAATACATTATAACAAGCTATGTCACTGTGTGTGTTTACACTCTTGTAAGAGTACGAAATTATATTTGCCAACATCTTTTGAGATTTCAAGGCAGGAATGCTGCACGATTGTCCAGATACCACAGAATAATGCGTGTGTTCGGTAACTCTTACAATCCAACCGAAATCCTCGGATCACTTAAGCTTTCAGCAAATATGTTCGTTTTTTGTACCTCTACACTTACGTAACTGGCATAGCAAGTTCCTTTTTAAGCAGGATGTTGGCCCCAGCTATAATACTTTCATGACGTCATCAACTGTATTCATGACCGGCATTTTACAAAACGCTTGCTCATAACAGTTCGTTAATTAGTCCTTGTGGAAGAAAACGAAGGTGGAACACGAGGTCGCTACGCGTTTATGTCAACTCTTAGGCCTATCGTCTGTCTCGTGAGCCAGTCTCGATGGAAATTTGCTGGCAGCTGGCATACTTTTGCATCTCTGGCCTTCAGAGTCAAACCCTCTGTCATTACCCATATTTGTCTGATATTATGTTCATTTTGTGGATGTAAAGTGTAAGATAATGCTGTATAATGGATGGCGCTGGTGGAACAGTAGCACAAAAAAGGAAGGCGACTTGCGAAATCGCAGCTATGTATCAATCAATGAAGTTTCATTCGGCGCGGGTGAAACTTTACTTGGTGTAGTGTCAGCATATTGTTATGAAACACTCCGGCGTATGGAAAAGGAGAATCTTCACCATTTCAAGCACTGTGGTTACTACACCTAACACCAGGTTTAACACAGGGTGTGTTCACATGTTCATATAAATCTCAAAATAAACCACTATCTCCCTAAACAGTATTCATCTACTGGTATTTATAATTGCAAGACACTGTGTTCTCTTTGAGATTCGAAATTAATCGTTCTGTATAATGTAGATGCATTTTAGTCGTCAATGGGATAAAAACTCTTTGATGCCTAACATTCATCTATTTTCTAACCAACCACCAACCAACCAATTCCACGGCGAAGAGTCTTTCCTGCGAACAGGCCCTCAGCTGGTCAAGAAAACGTTCGCATATCATGGAACCCGAAGGTTTATTACCGCATTCACAAGCGCCAGCCACGTGTCCCTATCCAAAGCCAGATCAAACCAGTTCATGCCTCCCAATCCCACTTCTTGATGATCCACTTTAATAATATCCTCCCATATACGCTAGGTCTTCCAAATGGTCTCTTTCCCTCAGGTCTCCCCGCCAAAACCCTGTATGCACCTCTCCTGTTCCCCATATGTGCTACATGCTCCGCTATCTACATTATATACAATTCCATACCTCACAGAAAACACTCCACGCCCTCTGTCATGACAAGTTGTTTAAGGCTGTTTAAGGAAACAATCGACGTTCAATGTGAGAATTACATACATTACATATATGCATACATACACGGTTATGGTATGTATAGTTAACACTGCGCTTTAAGCGAAGAGGTACATGAAGTTTACAGTGATTCGGCTTGTCAAGAAATTCAATGTCTCTTTCGGCACCCAACAGTTTATCAGCCTGTTCACAGCAGTCCTTCCCTCTCTATGCCCTGAAGATGAATACATCCAAAAGTCGGTGGACACCCCCCCACCCCTGTCTACCAAAATACACGGCATCATATTACAGAAGACAGTTATTTTAATACTCCACACTGTTTGGTTAGAAGTGAAATCAGACATGTGAAATATAGGTTACATCGTCTGAACTCAAGCGACCTGTGACTCCGTACGATAACAACACTTTTTGTTTGGCTTCCCTTTCGCCATCTACTTAAAAGCTTTGATCCAGCTCGGAGTAGGCCTACTGCCTACAAACAAGTCCTCGCAAGTCGGTACGACCCACTCACCACTCACTCCTGTTCTCCTACAGCCTTCAGGAACCTGTATGTCTACCACGCCGGAGCATCCTAATAAGGACCATTCTCGTCACTCTCTGCTCTCATTGGTCTGTTCTACGTGACACAACTTGTTGTTGCCTTCTTGGTACACGGCCCACTTTCTAGATTCTAACAGGCGACACCAACATCTCTTTACTTTCAGTTATCTTCTTACAGATACAAAACCACTATGTCAAACAGTAATAAAGAGACACTTAACTCTTTAAAAAAACCGGCTGTACGCAGCCTCCAGGCACGATGCTCTGTATGCGATTGGCTTGTTCCTTTAAATTGGTACAATGCCCCGCTGTCATTCCCTTAAAATGACTTCTTGTTTGTCGTACGTAAATAATTGGCATGAGTACCTTCTGGGACTTTGCGCAGGGTAGAATGGTAGTTTGTCACCGACGTTTCGGGACAACCTATCGGCCCCAATTTCAAGGGTCAAGCAATTCAAGGCGAATAATTCTTCTTGGACTGTATCAGAGTATGAGTTGTAATGATGTGGCTTAGATGGCGTTGACGCTTCGAGTTCTACTATCAGGAACGATTCAGTTCTTAATAAAAATTAAATAAAATGGTTATAATGAAATACTATATATACCATTTACGTCAGTCGCGATCGTTTTTGTGCGGTATTTGTAATGTGTACCTAACTTGTTTGAGTGGGAGTGTGTTACCAATGTATTTATAACACGAAGGTTCTACGAAGCTAAGTACTTTCCTGCTGGTGGATACTGGAGGGTTCGCCGAACTTTTTGTGGTTGTTGGACAACTAGAAGAATCTTATAATTTATGGCGAACTTCGTATGAATCTAACTACCGTCCCCCCACCCCAGTAAAGACAGAGGCTGAGAGGGACGGAATCTAAATGAATTAATCACATTACGAATATATTTGTACTTTGAGTTTGCACATTAAAATATGTTCAGAAAAAAATTCTTTAGCATAAACTGTCTCACAAAGAAAGCCTAATAGAAATAAATAATTTTCTTAGAGAATATCATAATTATTTACAGCCGAACCCTCCAATTAATATGACGCCTGAACACTGACTAAATATTTAGAACTCCTCAGAGTTTCAGTTGATAGGGCGAAAACTATATTGAATTTGTTATTATATCGTAAGAATTAAACAATTATTCTGAATACTTTAATATTATCTTATGCGCCGAAGCACTCTTCCGAACATATTAAAGAACCCGCTGACATACACTGCCATACCTGAAGAAGTGTAAATCCTGTGAGAATGTCAGCAATAATTTAGATGTTCGCAGGGTTATGAACGTTAAGTGACTCCTTAGTGAATCCTTAGGACATTTCTTAGCCGCCGCCACCCCCTCAAAACCTGCTGTGGGGCCCACCAAAACTCATACTGACATTAGAGGGTAAGGCCCGAACGTGAATGTAATTCTGCGTCGGAATTTTGTGCCATGACCAGGACTGTACTAAGCGGAGGGTCAGCCGGGCAGCTTTTCGGGGCGTCAACCTGTACGAAGCGCTAAAACGTCACTGGAAAAATCGGAAATACGATGCTAATAAACTCAGGTTTCCACACGCGAAAGTATTTCTCCCATGGTTATTCGCAATTCGGGCACGCGCCCTCAAGAAGGTTCGCCAGCTTCGTGGGTCGAAAAAGTGTAGAGAAAAGCGGTTTTAAGGGGCGCCCCCATCTCTCTGTCCAGTTTTGCAAACCCCACCACTTTTGATTTACTACTGCAATACACATGCTCATGTCTTTCATCTTCGGCCCTCTGCAAGACGGAGTATCCAGAAAAGTGGATCTGAATGTGCATTAATTGTGTACAGTTGCTTCCACAAAAAGAATTACAGGGTGGTCAGTATTAAGATTATTCTTGGAAGGTGGAGCACAAGAGGCTCCTCCGAAACGTCTGCAGCTGTCTACCAACATACATGACATCACATCCGACATTCTAGAAGACCGTAACCACAGTACTCGCCGCCTCAAACCTCACATTATAATTACTGATGTTTGTATTGGAAAAGCTCTTCAGACGTTTCCCGTTTACAGAGCAGGCGTGTCGTGTGTTACCCTAATGCAGATACAAATGCTTGCTGCAGTTAGCAATAAGGTGTGGCTCCAGTTTCAACACTCCTGCTATTCCTCCTTTTCCTCTGTTATTCCTGCAGCTGAAATGAACACTGAAAGATGCTGACGTTATGGTCGAACACATCTGCGCAGTGTGGATTCATGTGGCTAATACGTGGAAAGAGTACAGCTGTAACAGAGGTCACAAGAGGCCGGAGCGAACTACGTAATGGGGAAATTTATAATTCGTTCTCTTCATCAGAAATGTTACTGGGGTGATGAAACCAAGGAGGGTGCGACGGGAGAGCATGTAGCAAGCAAAGGACAGAACAGAATAAATTCCGAAAGCCTGAAGCGAAGTGGCATCCTGGGAGTCTTAGGTGTAGATGAAAGGATAATATTAAAATGGCTCAAAGTGGTAGGTTTGGGTTCTTAGGACTTAGAACAGAAACCAGTGGCTGCTTCTTTCAAACACCGTAATGAACCTTCGACTTCCGTAAGGGCAGGGAATTTCTTGCCTAGCTGAGCGCCTGCTAACTTTTCAAGACGGACTCTGTTCCATGAAGTTGGCTGATCTTTACCCACACAACTGTTTATTCTGAGAATGAAAATAAAGAAACTGATGTACTTTGTTTTCCTTTTCCGTTAAATACAGGTCTGCAACGTATTGCTAGCGCAAACTGTGGTGTTCATTAACCTAAGTATTATCCAGGTCATATCGATATTGAAGACACTATCGATATTGAGTGTCGTGCGCATGTCGGTGCACACACTCCGTATTTATAGTCTATGCGTGCATGCAAGCATGCCTTTATGTATGGGGCACGGTATCAGCTGTCTCGGGCACACGCACGTACTTCTGAACGATTACTTTGTTCGTCACATCAAACCATTTCTTCCTGTGAAATTTACCTACTAAAAATCTGCATGTATTTCATGTTTGTTTCACGCGTAACAAATGTCACTCTCGTCTCGTCTTCTGTTATTTATGTAGCATAGCATCATTACGTGACGAGTGCAAATTGTGCTCAGATGTGGAAGATACGTGCGACTGTTCTTGCGAGAGCACACTCAGAAGGAAGAGTCGGACGCTCCTTCCGTCAAGTCGGACCAACCCGTAACTCGTAATTTTGCATTGTTACTGCGTTGTCGAGAACAGCGTTTTCCAAAGTGGGTGCCGTGGTCCCTCAGGTGGCCGTGAAAAATCTTTGCGAAGGGTGCCGAAAACGTGACCCATAAAAATATGCTACACTAATTTTAATCCTGAAAGGGCACATTAAATTACAAACATACACTTTAACAGAAAAAGTACGCCGTGCGGTGATATTACGATTAATTGAGTGTTACTTTTTAGGCGCATTTGAAAAATTTCGAAAAGCGACTATTATTTTCGTCAAGTATGTCCGTCTGTCCGCAAGGAACAACTCCGCTCTCACTGGAAGGATTTTCATTAAATTTCATATTTGATGTTTTTTCGGAAACATACCGAGAAAATTCACGTTTCATTGAAATTGGTCAAGAATGAAGGGTATTTTACATGAAGACTTATACACATTTTTTTTTATATCTCGCTCATTTCTTCTTAGAATGAAAATAGTTTCAGAAAAAAAGTTGTAGAGGAACTCAAAACACACATTTCGTGTTCAGTAACTTTTTTTCCCCTCGAAAATCGTGCCGTTTATGAAATGTTGAAAAATACTGTAGTGCGGGGCAGGCCACAGATGTTGAAAAATACTGTAGTGCGGGGCAGGCCACAGATGACAATATGGCGCACGCGTGTTGCATGCTGGATACCTAAGGTTACATACACATACACACACCCAGGTTGTGAAATACTCATTTGCTCTTCCAATACAACCAATGGTTGCACGAGAGCGCCTCAGTATTACGTTACACGCACACTGCCTTTCTTGTTAAAATGAATCTTTTCATGATCTTGGTCTCTGTCCATCACCCTTTTTGTCGTTACATGTCTTTGCTATACAGTCGCTCGGTTAACAGAATGCCAACTGTGAAATGTGTTCTTTTCGTTACTTCCAAACGATTTTTCGAATCGTGGTGATGTCATATTAACACTTCAACTGCATTACGAAGTGGGGTTGCCTCTCAAATAAGCTTCTAGAAAGACCCAAAGTACAGCATTTTCTATGCACACGATAAAAATATTATCTTCTTTATTTTCACGCGCAACTACCCTAGTTGGCCAGGACCTCCTCATTATCGAGGCTTCACGATCACATTCAGTTAAACACACCACACTTGGTAGGGTTCCTCTGGACAAGTGATCAGCCTGACGTAGATACCTGTACCTGAAAACATACAACACTCACAAGAGACATATCCATGTCCCTGGCGGGATTCGAACCCGCAATCCCAGCAAGCGAGCGGACGCAGACCCAGGCCTTAGACCGCGCGGCCACTGTGATTGGCAATCAAACGATTACGTCTCCTTAAAATCCCAGACTCACGATTAGTCATTGGTACAGTCTGTGTAAGAAGTCGCAGAGTTAAACTATGTCGGGTAAAATTTTGACGTTTTGCTGACCGTGCATCTCAGTACATTTATCTCAGTATTTAACCAACTTGATGCACAAAATTTGTTTCACAATAAGTTTTATTTCATGCCTCTACACGCATGAAATAAAACTTATTGTGAAACAAATTTTGTGCATCAAGTTGGTTAAATACTGAGATAAATATGTTGGGTCAGTTTGTCTATAAACTCACTAGTAAGGAATGTGACACAGTGTGAAAGATTCATACATATTCGGAACAAGACAGGCAATGCAGACAGGTATAACGCAACAACGAAGCGCGTTCGTGCAACCACCGTTGCTGTGGAAAAGCAATCAGCATTACACAACATGAGTGGTATTTGTAGCCTTAGGTATCCAGCATGCAATGCGCATGCGCCACATTGTCATCTGTGTACTGCCCCGCTCAACAATATTTTTCCACATTTTCTCATAAACGGCATGACTTTCGAAAAAGCGTTACTGAACACAAAATGTGTGTTTTGATTTCCTCTACAACTTCTATCTGAAACATTTCTCATTCTAAGAGGAAATGAGCGAGATATGAGAGAAATGTATATTGGTCTTCATCCAAAGTACCGTTTATTCTTACCCAGTTTTAATGAAACTTTGATTTTCTCGACAGACTTTCGAAAAATCCTCAAATATCAAATTTAATAAAAATCCGTCCAGTGGGAGCCGAGTTCTTCCATACGGACGGAAAGACATGACGAATCCAACAGTCGCTTGTCGCAGTTTTGCAAACGCGCCCAAAACGGATTTTCAACAGCACGAATTACTTAGCATTTTATGAGATCGGAGGATGAGAGCGAATAATATTCACAATTTTACGTTAGTCGAGCTTAGTCTCCAAGCGTTCGCTTCGAGGCACAGTTGACGAGGTTATCAGTCGTTATAGAGAATAACACGGCCCAGCTTCACCAGTATATCGGTTCAACCTGCCAGGTACCTCTTGTTATGAACGCTTTTAAGCCTAAGTGTTGTTTACTTCTTTAAGTAACGGCGGTTACTTTGTGTAGAAATTGCTTTAACATTTAAACCTCTGCATTCTGCCCACGCAGTGTCTGTATGATACTCGTGCTGGTTTATTACGATTCTCACAACAAACACCAATTTCCCTGAACGGCGCTGATTGGTCATTCGTTTCTTCAGCGTGGTTTCTATGACGCTGGAAGCGAGGTTTTACGCATTATCAGGATGAGCTGCAAGCTTCAAATGAGCCGTTTTCCTTAAACGGAAGAGCCTCGTGCATTCGGTCCAACCGGAAATGTGTGGTCATGTTGCCATATACAGACCACTAAAGTCAGTTCTCGCTAAGATTTCTGTCGGTTAGAGGCTTCCAGTATATCATTACACCATCAATGTCGCACTACTCAATATAAGGCGGCCGGCTAATAAGGCTGGTAAGGTGGTAATGGGAGTGGGGTGGGTCGGTGCATGTGGGAGTATTTGTAGAAGTGACCTACAATTACGGTGACTCATTGCAAAAAAATCAACTGCATTACGTCACACACCTCTCGTGGTGTGTTCTCGTTTCTCTCTGACTTGCCATTGAGTTATTTGTTATCACATTACGTACTGAAGCACAGAAAGTGGATGATTTTGCAGGTGGATGTAGACACTGGTCGGACTGCCAAACTTTCCGAATAGTAAGACCCCTTCTTAACAAAATGCGCCGATTCCCACATACTAATAGTTGTATTTTTCGGTTCCACTGATTCACAGAAAGTTAAGATATGAAAATCTGTTTTCCTTATGGCACTTTAATCGCCATGTTATGAACGAACGCATATTGACGCTGCCGTTACATGTGGACACAACCAGATATACAAGTTTACCTGTTTGACCTTATTTAGTGGTACTTGCTAGGAATGAAGCAAATAAATTAACCTGCGTGTCCCAGTAAGATACAACGCCATACACAGTCCTGCTCTGTGGGCCTCATTATTGTTAACTGCAAACTCTTAGGACGGATAATGCAATTAGTGGCTCATCGTGTGCCTGTTTCAGCCTAGTAATGGTTTTATCAGCTGTAACACAATGTTGAAATCAGACAATAATAGTAACGGCGCCGTGAGAAGGCCTTGTTTTCGAAAACCTGTACGCTAAGATCGAACTCCCCATTCTTCCCGTGGTTCTTTTTAAGCGCATTCTTGCACGAAAAAAACTAAATGAGAGGAAATGTCATTTACTGCCTCTATCCGCATGTTTAGTCTCGAAAAATGATAATCTGATTTCGGTTAAATCTGGTACTCCTACAGGAGATTTACAATAAAACTTTTGAGTTCAGTAGTTTTATCAATTTCGTTCTAAATACAGGTTCCACTTTACACGAATTTGCAGCTCTCCTTCACTGCGTTGGATGTCTGTTTCTTGTGAGTGCTGTGTGTTGTCAAGCAGAAGTTTCTGCTTTGGGGTGATCACTCGTTCAGATGAGTCCTACCGAGTGTCGTTTATGTGAGTGTGATTGTGAAGCCTCAACAGTGAGTGGCCCCTGGCCCATTAGGGGCTACCATTAAAACAAAAACTCACTGCATAATATGAAAACGATAAACATGTAAAGAAAACAAAGTTGTTCCTCGGGTCATATGTGAGATTACGGGTTTAGTTCCACGCATGCGTACTTTCAGCGATAGGGGAAGGTGGATGACCATTGTAACGCCCCGACCACTTCATTATCTGCATATTCGGGTTAGGAGACTGGGCCTTTCTCATGGCTGATGTGGGCGTTGTTGAGGAAAGAAAAATCTTTGCCCCTTCCGCGAATCGAACCCTCAGTTCCCGGTCCTCCATCTCGTCTAGCTTCTACACCAACGTACGTTGTTCAGACGCTGTTGACTGTTTCCACAGTACGTGTTTTAGTAGGCCTACAGTCCAACTTCGTCTCTTTGAGGCCCAAGGATATTCCTCAGCAGTGACACATCAAAGGCTTCATTGAAGGTGGGTAGACGTTAACACCGCGTCGGCGACCCTTACGTAGGACCTCACTGGAGCCGCTTTCTCCAGCGTCCCACACTGAACAGACTAACTTAACGAGAGAGAATGCAAACGGTGCCAAACAGGTTGGCAACGCGTCACGCTTATAGCTGGGATCGTCCCACACACATCTCGACCGTAAAACAACAAAGCTTTCGTGAATTCGTGTTCTTCAGTGATGTGACACCGTGCAGTGTGGTAGGCAGTCACCGACGTTTCGGAGGAAAATACTGCCCCTCCGTCACCCCTACCCTAAAGGGCGCGGCAGTATGCTTTTTTTAAACCCTGGCTACACCATGCCATAACCAGATGACCACATGAACTCACCACCGTGAAGCCTCAATTTCAACAGCATGACTGAAGTTCTTCGTGACGTTCCTCAGCCCCTGCGCACTAATACTGACACAATGTCAGGAAAACTGTTGCTCACTTCAGTTTTCCTTTTTTCCATTCCAATATGTATGCACATCCCCTCATTTCATACATTGACATAACCTCTGTAACTGATATCTTGCGAGATTTCAGGCTTTCACTGCCGTGTAGCTGAGGCCTTCGTTCTTCTGGGATGTTATGGAGCGTAGGCTGACAGCTGGTCACCGAAGTTTCGGGGCAGCCTATCGGTCCCATCTTCAGGGCTGGAACGAAAGGTTACCGCGTAACATCCCAGAATAACGAAGGCCTGCTGTTATCTCATTGAAAGTCTTTCTGGACATACCGTCGATCAAGAAACCCCGTGACAATCGTTACAAAATCCCACCACGTTGTTCTTCACTTTCAGTTCGGCTAGTTGCCACACTCAGCTTGTATTCCTCTTAATATAGTGCATATCTAAGGTGTACTGTGCAAGAACCTTTTTTTCCAACGTCTAATTATCTCCTACGCTACTTCCAGCCAAAATATCATACTTATTTCTGACATTATTACGTGTGCTGTAAGACTCGCCAATTTCATACTGCTTGATTTATTCAGGCTATTCTGAACAAGTACAGTCTGTACTATATTTTCACGCTATACTTCTAATTTGCTAAAATTATCTTCTCATCCTCACCAAGAAACAGACCGTCGCGAGTTAGATACATTCTTTCTTAATATTTGGGAGGCCCCGAGTTTAAATCTCGGCAAGATGACCGGCTGTCCTCACTGACATTTCATGTGATTCTTCTAGCCCTTCCAAGAAATGCCAGGACATTATTTCAACTGGGCAACGTTCCCTTCCGTCCACAGGCCTTCCAGCTCATTACTTACTAACCTTTTAAAGCCTACTGGTTACGTGACGCACCAACAAGTTTAACATTCAACAACTGTACGCTCAGCTCACACTGTATTTATGTGTTTTGTGCTTAGCTGAGATAAAACAGCGACTTGCGCCACTTACATTGGTTTTTTATAACCGCGATGAAAAGTGTTTACAGCGCGGTACGGACTGGGTCTTTAAATAAAGCATCTGCCCTTCGGCTTTAAACGGTTCATTATTGCGCAATTGGTTCATATAATCTTATCTATTCACAAACATCGTTACAACAAATCGTCATCACGTAGTCTGTCTTGCGAAAGGTCCATGGCCTCTTCCAAAGCGAATTCTGCATCCATCTTATCCTTCCGAAAGGAAATATAGTAGCTGCTCACGTCTCTCTTTCGTCTTCCCGTCCCTTTTATCTTTCCTCTACGTGTTTTAGAAGGTAATTCCTACGCTCAGTGTGACCAATCCAATTAGCCTTCCGTCGTTGTATGTATGAAGTTTTTTCCCTTGAACTTTGTAATACATTTACATCTTACAGCCACCATAACGCAAATTAGTAAATAATGATTACAGCTAGACCTCTCACTTGATTTCTCCATTGGATGTTCTGCGACAAAAATATGGCATGCTTCTTATGCGTATTGGACAGTGCATCATCTTGATATTTGAATAAAGGTTGACCAACTAGATGACACTTGCTTTATTATATATTGCGGTCATAAACCCCTAAACCCTCACGGTCCACAATGAACAGGTCATTAGTGGTTCAGCCTACACTCGGATACCACATCACCAACAGACAATCCCGCTACATAACACCAGCACGCCTCAAGTCAGGTATGTACAGCTCATGCATATAATCATCAATACAAATGCATAAAACACCAAAACATACCACACACAAAATGTTCAAGAACCACAGGACAC
>Ga0123354_10006502_pt1 | contig 17376 bp, 13 predicted proteins | sample TergutLab28metaG_2_FD_97872 | JGI IMG/M metagenome (GOLD analysis project Ga0123354, IMG submission 97872) | Labiotermes labralis P4 segment gut microbial communities from Petit-Saut dam, French Guiana - Lab288 P4 | ecosystem: Host-associated > Arthropoda: Insects > Digestive system > Gut ...
ACAACGTTACATTTATAAGTACATTCCCTATTCTTGTTATAGACTTGATTGATATTTGAACCAAAACTCCATTACCGGTTGAGGGAGTTAAAAGTTGATCCAATTCCCTCCACACAACTACATGTTCGGGAAAACCGGATGCAAACCTCTGAATGTATTAGAAAAAAACACTAAAGTTACAATGCGTTAGTTATAAGAAGTTCCATTCGCCAGAATTGTGGCACACGTTTCATGTTCTTACAGTTTTCAGGTCCTCGAACTCGGTACGTGTGTCACTCCAAACGATATTGAGAACGAACTGGCTTGTGTTGTTGTCATATATGGTCTTCGTCAGGGAAACGCGAGCTTGATCGGTATAAAAGCGTATCAAATCAGTTGTGTTCACAATATCCACTGCTTGTTAACTGCAATTTTAAGTTGGTAAAACGAAATAAAATGTAGGACAGAATTGCCATTGACAGAGTAGTGTGGGCGATAAATGTTGTGCCATTATTTTCGGGGTTTTACTGTAAATAATTTTAATAAATTTTACAATGTTGGCCCACTAATATCTTCATCCCAGTAGTCTCTCAATAGCAGAAGTCACAGGCTTTGCGACCTCCAATTCACCGTGTCTAACTTCGATTGTACAAAAGAAAAATATTTTGAAATGAAATTATATAGCAACAATTTTCCCTTCCGAACGTACACCTCTAAATTCAAAACTAAACCCCAGTAGTATTTCACTTCCCACATGGGGTATCAGTACTCCAAACCCGGCACCAACGTCCAGATCCAACAAACGGCCATCCACTAGAATAGCTAAAACATAAATGCAGAAACACATGCCTCCATATGTTTCTGTAGGGAACTCATACATTTTATAATGTAAAAAAATCTTGAATGCAAGTGTGAAATGTATAAAAATTAACAGATCGAAGCGTAATTCTTATAGCACCGAGGTAGAAAATCTAAAGTGAATATATTTCACAATATATAATTCAAATTCTAGAAGACTGCCTGCTTCCTATTAAAATTTATACATATAAATACATGTCCGAAACAGTACTACTGATAACAATGTCTATGTTTCAAGCAACCCAAGCATAAAAATTTAAGCGCTTTTTGAGTGTCTCATGAAATTCACTAGGGTTATCATAATATTTAAAAAAACATTGGGTTTGCCATCACATCAAATAATAGGTTCTCATGTTTTTAGTATTGATGTCGCCGTCTATAACCTAATATTAAAAGCTGAAAAAATATCACCAAAATCGGCCGAAAAATCTCCGCGAACAAAGCTTCGGCAATGGATGAAATTAAATAAAAAAACCGAAAAATTGTTTTTTTCGAAACATTGATACATTACTAGCTTTACAGCATCAGGTGACACTCTATATGTACACGGCCAAGCCGCACGTATTGTGAAGGTAAAAATATCCTTATACGTTCCTTTTAACAATAAAACTAAATCTCGGCTTTCTAAGACTGCAAACAAAAGGGGTGAAATCTTCAAAACAACTGGGATATATATATATATATATATATATATTTCATATAAGAAATTGTGTCTGATTCTCAACTTCTTATATTCTACAGCAAATAACGTCAGGTTAAAATCCATGGCCAAGCATATACCTGGAACAATACTGGATACTGGGACGAAGATTTCAAACCATCCTGTAAGTTCGGGGTAAAACTTTCAAAAACAGCGTCATGATATCACCTGTGCAATGTAACGATTAACCATTACATTTCTTACCTTACAAACACTAATTTTTTGGAGAAAATGAGACATTTTGAAAATTAAACTGAAAAATGAAAACAGAATTGAATAAAATTTCTCAAACACTATTCAATATTCCTCATACTTTTCATTGTATGAACAATTCAAGCCAAGCCAAATATTGACGATAATACTGATTGGACGACCTCAGAATTGGAGCTGGCTTTTGTGACAGGGCTGGAAACTTTGCTTAGATCCAGAGCGTTCGTAAGTAAATAAATAAATATATATATATTATTGTATAGAATAAATTAAGTAATGGGAGATGGACAGTGTGTATATCAGGCTAGAGAAGGGCTGAAGGAACTTTAAATAGAGTTTGTGTGTAATGTAACTCTGAAGGCTGATTTGAGGGACAAGAAAACTAAAGATACATTAAAAGTAAGGAGACATAAGACATAGTAGTATTTTGTGAATTCGATTGATATGGCACATGATATTAAACAATATGTGCGCCTAATCATTATTTATTCTTTGTTACTTTCAATCCATTCTTAAAAAGACAACATATTGATCTTCCTGTTTGGATAAAGTTTTACTGTGTTAAATGTCTTGTAATCTCTCCTCACCGATGTAACCTACCAAAAAGGTAATAAGTGTTTGCTCAAAGTCTTGGGTTCAATTTTTCAGATGCATATCTCCACAGACCTTCAACGACCTCTATCAGCGCACAGCGCATCACTTACAATCAGCATTATATTATAATACTGACTGAATATTAAAATGTTTTGGATTTCTCTACACATTTCTTTCGACTTTGAAGTTATAAGAAGGTTTCAGCGAAACTAAACATTGATGTGGATACGTCTTAATGCAATGTAACAGTTACACGTCTCGTATTTTAATACGACATGAATTTTCTAACGCGGTTTCGAAAAATTCACAAAAATTAAATTAAAACGAAAACCGTTCCTTTGGGAAGGAAGTTGTTGAGTGTGGACGGACAGACAGAGAGATGGACAAACAAGATTATGCTAACAGTAGTTCATTACTATTTTGCTGACAATCCTATGAATAGTTTTAAAACCTAAAAAAGGGATCTAAATATTTCTTTCTTACAGGCAGCATTGGTGTCAGGTCAAAGCACATATAAACACATTCCAGTGGCAGATACACTTAATTCATTTTTCACGTTGAATGTCAACCCTTCCGAATTTCATTTGGGAATTTTCTTGCATCATTTATTGTTACGTCATTACCATTTCCATCCTGACACTTCCAATTTATTACGAGCTAAAGAAAGCACCGTGCTCTGAGGAGTAAAGTGTGCATACAGTTACTACATAGAAGCATTTGTCTTGTGACGTGCCTACATCAGTGAATGTACATACAGCAGAATGCATCTTGTCTGATGCTGATTCACATTTCTTCCCAAACATTTCTTTGTGCAGTTTGCCTAATTCTGAATCATTAATCGGGAAAAATAGCAAGCAATATAACATAACAAATGAAAATCGAAACACCGTATTTAAACAGAAATGGTGTTACCATACTATGAAAGGTTACGTGAGCACAAGCTTGAAATTGGCATGAGAAAAAGCGAAGAATGAGTGGAAAATGACGATCAGGCCTCTCTCTTTCTTGATGGAATTGGATACGTGGGAGAACAGCCGATGTATGTTGACTCTGTGCGTCCATTGTGTTTACTTCGTAAAGGGAAAGAAAGCTCAAACAGAATTTACATATCACTTGTTTAAATGAAATACAGGATTTAAGCCCAGCACACTTCTATATTTATAAAGTCACGAAGAGGGCTGAATATTTCGTGTCATTAAAACGAGATTTGTTTCAAATGCAGTATGTAATTTCAGAGTGAATATCGAGGAATTGTTTGGTACCACACAAAATTTATCGTTTTAGATGAAGTTACACACAAACCGATGTCGTTATTTCGGTTTTAGTAAATATTTCATTGTAACACCAGAGCGGTATTTTTATTGCACCCATAAATATTAAATAGGAAAAACTGTGTGAAAACAGGTACCAGTTATATAATTTTGAAAGCAACGCTGCATATTAAGAAACAGATGTGGCATGTGTTTTGTTTTTACGGTTTTTTATCTAATAAAAGCCAATATTCAATAGAAGGAGTCCCCACCATATGTGTATTATCAAACACACATTCAGTGATAAACACGAAACATGGTACATAAAAATTTTCAGAATTGAAAAAGATGATCTAATGAAAAGACTGTTGTCACACTTGTGTCCTTGTGACTTCCCTTAGAACATATAACTACAGAGGACTGATAGTGCTACCAATGAGTAATTGCGGAACTCTGCCGCTTCTCTTAGTCCTACGGACAAAACCCTAAACAAAAATTTATTAATAATTAGTAACCATGTAAAAAAAACCAGTGAAAATATATAGAAATATTTTCACATTCAGTCAGAAATTATTTGTTAAAGACGAACTTATTTAACAGTTTCTAGAGTTACAAGTAATATTTTCACAATAACCATGATTAGCCAGAAAAGTTAAGGAAGTCAAAAATGTCTTCGTTTTTTTAAAGACGAAACAAAGACCTGTCGCACCTGTCAGGTGTTCTTTTCCAGATATGTTTGTTCTCGACGCGTGAAGATTATTGCGATATTTTGCCTATAAAAGTTCCACAGACTAATCGAACCGCACTGTCGAGGAGCTGGAAGAAAACACCGACATCAATTCGAGTTTCTGTAAGTAAACTTTGGGTTACTTTCTTTCTGTGTTGCTGAGAGACAGGGTGACTGTTTGTTGGGGTTCATAGATCACACAATGTTAGACACAGACACACACTCATTAGGACTCCACCAAACTAGTGACTAGCTCGTCGCAGAGCCCACTACGTTCACAAAAACAAGAACAAAATCGACGAATGTCCATACGATTTAGGATATCGAAGGAAAAAGAAGCACGAAATTTTAAATAATTTGACCTGAATCTAATTTCAAAAAATTTCTGTGCACTTGCTTCTAAAATTCTGTCCACCCAGGAGTCTGAACATGAAATTTGGCGCAGGTAAAAGGGAAGAAAAATCCTACCGACATGTAAAGGACTTTCTGAATTCTGTCTCTCTTTAGCGAAGAAGACGCGTGGAAGAACAGCCGAATTATGTTGTCTGTGTTTCAACTGTTTTCACTGTACGTATTGAAAAAAAAGGGGGCAAAGAATTCACGTCACTCTTTTTTCTTATTTACAGGAATTAAATCCAACACGCTGCTGATTATCTTTTTGGCTTTAATCTCCAAGTTCACTTCAGTTTCAGGCGACTGCGATGTTGGAAATCTGATACAAAATATTTTGATTGGGATGATGTAGGTATTAATGTTTTGACATGATTACTGAAAGAAGAAGCTTATAAAGCTACTGTTTGGATTCATGTTTGTTTTGTCGTTCTGTTAAGGTACTGACAATAGAGCATACCACACTCCGTACGTTCGAATAATTGGATGATTTAAGGACAAGTATTTGCTGACGATGTGTATAGGATCTCTCGCTGTCTAATTAGAAGTAAACGTCCGTAGTTCCTTCCAACGTCTCTGAAAAGACACTAGAAATTCCAATCAAATTTAAGAACTTAGAGAATTTGCGATGTTAATTTTTTTCTTTCTGATTGCATCAAACAACTCAAATTCCACACTGAGAATTGTCATTAAAATTAGTATTTGTATATTTCCAAAAAATATGGGAAGAAAAATCAAGTTTTTTGAAACCTGAGAAATATGCCGGGTATTTTATAAAGTTATAATTGCATTTATCATAATAGGCCTATACATACAGTTCTTCTTAAAGTAATAAATGTTTAATGAATATTTGCAAAAAAATCAAGAAGCCTATTTTCTGTTTAATTTTTTTCGAATACAATGCTTTTTAAAATAATATAAAATAAGGAGACAGGGGGAGACCAGCCACAGATGAAAATATAATACTGCCAATGCGGTATGCATGCTGGATACCAATTTTTACAGACACTTAGATTATTCCACACAATTGCAATAGCAATAACCGAAAGTAGAACGAAACTCAACTTTATGTTTATATGCACAATGCCTCTCCTTTTATAGCCTTGATCGGGATTTTAACCAAGACTCCCTAATAATTTGCTCAGGTTAGCAGCTGATACAGTTCCTTTTGCACAAATGTATGTTCGGGAAAACCTGATTTAAAACCCTGGATATCTAAAAAGAAAAACGAACAGGTAAGTTAAAATATTTTATATATAAGGAGTTCCACTCACTGGAAGTGAAGCACAGCTTTCTTGTTCCTACAGTATACAGATGGACCTTGGTAGGCGCTTTACCACTCCTCTAACTTTCGTCAGAACAACCTTAACTGCGTCGTGTTTCGATATGGAAGTCCTGCGAAATATTCGTTATTAATAACTATAGAAGGGGGCAGTATCAGGTTTGTTTACTGCAATTTTAAGTCCGTAAATAGACATAATGTGTAAGACGGAATTGATATTTACACAGTTGTATGAGTGATATACAACTTGGCTTTTTATTGGAGATTTACTCTAATTGATTTTAATAATTATATCCAATTATTTAGTGACTTATATTTAGCCCTGCACTCCCTTGATAAGCAGAAGTCACAAACTTTTCGGCCTTCATTTACCGAATGTAACATCGATTGTTCGAAAAGATAAAATGTTTGATGTAAAAAATATAAAATAACAGAAGTGCATTTCTAATATTTAACTTAAATTCAAAGCTAAACTACCGAAGTATACGTTTGACGTTTTACTGACCGTGCATCTCAGTATATTTATCTCAGTAATTAACCAACTTGAGGCACAAAATTTTTGTTTCACAATAATTTTATATCATGCCTCTACATGTTTCGAGTACATGTGCTCATCATCAGGAGGTCAAAGTTGCATTATACAGCTTCTGGTATCATCACACGGAAACAAGTGAGTGGTCTAAAATTAATAAAATACAATTCTATAAATATGAGCACAAAATAGTAAAATTTATGTGTGAATTTTTTATATGTGATTACTGTGTATTACTTACTATAAACATGTTAAGTCATGTAGAGGTTATGTTTATCCAGTTATTAAACTTATTAGAAAGGTACTATGTCTATTTACCTTTAGGTTTGCTTAGTCTATCTAGTGATAAAATCGTATAAATTGCTGATTAGTTGTTGTATCTAAAAGGGTATGTTTGTCCGGTTGTTAGAATTGTTAAAAATACGATGTCTATTTACATTACCCATCTGAAAGAATTGTGTTTATCCAATTATTAAGATTTGCGATGTCTATTCACTTTATATTAATTGTTGAATCTACAGAAAATGTAACTTGAGGTTTTAACAACAATTAAGTTGCATTTTCTGTAGATTCAACAATTAATGTACAGTAAATAGACACCGCACAATCTTAATAACTGGATAAACACAACTTTTTTAGATAAGTAATGTAAATAGACATCGTATTTTTAACAATTCTAACTACCGGACAAACATACCCTTATAGATACAACAACTAATCAGCAATTTATACGATTTTCTCACTAGATAGACTAAGCAAACATAAATGTAAATAGACATAGTACCTTTCTAATAAGTTTAATAACTAGATAAACATAACCTCTACATGACATAACATGTTTATAGTAAGTAATACACAGTAATCACACATAAAAAATTCACACATAAATTTTACTATTATGTGCTCATATTTATAGAATTGTATTTTATTAATTTTAGACCACTCACTTGTTTCCGTGTGATGATACCAGAGGTTGTGTAATGCAACTTTGACCTCCTGATAATGAGCACATGTACTCGAAACATGTAGAGTCATGAAATAAACTTATTGTGAAACAAAAATTTTGTACATCAATTTAGCTAATTACTGAGTAAATACCTAAGTATACGTTACAAATATAACACTAAGAACAACCACAAGATAGCACCAACGTGGCGATCCAACAAATTGACATCCACTAAATGTTTCTGTAGAGAATTTATACGGTTTATAATGTACACATTTCATGAATTCAGATATGAGATGCAAAAAAATTAAACGTTCACGTGTTAATCGCTGTATATTTACTGGTAAAGCATAAAAATATATATTGAAATTTGAGGAATCTTATAAAGGTTATTAGCTTTAGAGCAACAGCTGACACTCTGCATGTAAACGTGTTTTTCGCACGTATTGCAAAGGTAAAAAACCCCTCTAAGTTAATTTGAACAATATTATTAGTTCTCAGCTTTATAAGACGGTGAAACAAAAGGGGCGATATCTTCAAAGCAACTGGAATGTCTACAATTTTATGTGTGAAAATTTATGTCTAATTCTTATCTTATTGTGTTCTACAGTAAACTATTGCACATTTAAATATCTGGCGTTATAATCAACAGGACGAGTTATGGAACTTATGAACTTATCCTCGCAACGGGTAAGTTCAGATGTAATTGGCAAGTCTGAGGGTTCTTTGGCCATGCACCTTCCTTATGAAATAATTTGAAATGCCAACTTGATGCAACAAGGTAATTTTATTAACGTATTCTTAGCTCGAAATGTTTCGGGTATATACGCCCATGATCAGGAGCATTGGATTTTGAGTTGTAGCATATGGTTTTCTGCACCGAGTTTTTGGATGGATGGTGTTCTTGAGAAATGCTGCCTAAGTCGTGTGCGCGGTGCGGATGTTGTCGTGAGACGAGTAACATGGCAACATCCGCACAGCACCGCAGAAAACCATATGCTGCAACTCAACATCCAATGCTCCTGATGATGGACGTATGTTCCCGAAACATGTCGAGCTAAGAATGAATCAATAAAATTACCTTGTTGCATCAAGTTGGCATTTCACTTTATTTCATAATTGGCAAGTGTTTGCTCAAACTCCTGATTTGTGTGTTTCAGTATCAAATCGCGACATATATTCAACAAATTCTACAGTTTTCCCTATTTCAAAAACAGCAGGCAGCAATCCCCTCACAGATATTTACATATTAACCAAACAAACAAATATTATTTTGTTATAAGTTTACAATATCGTACTGCTGAATTTGGTAAAATGTCTATACACTACATGGAATCTCTTCCTGCCTCACGTAAAGTAATGCCAATTTTGAAATTCTAACGAACTCCTCTACACAATAGCATTCACTTATATCACTTTTGCAGGACGTTGGAGTGGGAAATACTACGTCATAATACTCGACAAGGCGCTTTAAGCCATTCTCAAAAACTGCTGCTTCGAGTCTAGCGAGAGTAAGTCCGTGGCTTGTAACCGTTTAACATGTAATACAAATTGAACTACATTAGGTACTTCGAAAAATCCCGAAAAGAGAATGTCAGGTTCATGATAGCTGTCCGTCCATCCGTCCGTCCACATCGAATAACTCGGCTGCCATTGGAAGGATTTAAAAGGATTTAAAAAATTAATATTTGAGAACATTAAAAAAGTGTAGAGGAACATCATGTTTTCTAAATATTGACAAGTAGAATGGTTACTTTACGTAAAGAGAAACGTATATATCAGAAAACTTTGAGACGAATTCTTCTTGCAAAAAGAAACTTTTCCGAAAGAATTTGTAGAGAAAAATTATTTTTTAAACATTTTTACCCTGAAAATAGTGTCGTTTATGAGATAATGTGGAAGAATACGTTACAGACAGACTCGGAACACGTGATATACTACGGTACATGGGCATGCTAGTTAAATAAGGCCAGAGACACCCACCTACAATAAGAATAAATTATTACTTTTTCACGTCAAAAATAGTTACACAACCACACCACAATATTACGGTTTTACGTATATCGTCTGCTTTTTTCGGGTTTGTCTTCGCAAATTGTGCTGTTGAGCAACATTAACCATTAAAATTAAATACGTAATGTACAAACGCAACTAATTAAAAAAATACGTTTCCATTAAGCCGCTGAAACACATTAAGTAACGTACAGCACAAAAGCCGGTCAATTTCTCATTCCAGATATATTTCCCTGCTTTTCGCTAATGCCTATATCAACTAGTTCTTATCGTTACCAGCTACGTATAGAAAGAGAGTAAAATTTTCTTGAATGTCTATAAGACAAGAAGAGAATATTGGAAAATATACTGCAGGGGAACAGCCGGGGGAGATGCGGAGACTTTAGAAACATGAAAAATTGTCATTAGTTCAGTTAGTCATTTACTAATCAAGCAAATTTCATTCTTACAACTGCCGATAATCTGCTTGCAGCGTATGTTCATATGTTGTTTCGAAGCCAAACACCCAACGAAACGACAGTGAACGAGGTGCTGAAGGAGTTGGAAGAGCACGACATAGATGACAGCCAGTTGGTGAAATGGCCTGCAGTTGACTGCTATTAGGCAGAATCGTCAACAGAAAAGAAAGTTCCGCTTACAAACACTGGCGTAGGAAATAGACCGCAATCTTCTGCGATTGTAGACATTCTGGACAACTAAATATATTTCTTGTATGTAATCTGTTGTGCCAGAACTAGAAATTGATTTAATTGAATTAAATATCACATATTTGTATACTTTTACTTATTTTGGGTCTAACAGAGGAGACTAAATATATAATGGACTTTAATTGAATTCAACGAATACCTGTGTTTATGGTGACTAGCCTACAGTCTGGACGAAATTTGTTCGGTTCCTCTAATTGTGCGAGAGACCTTTCTCTTGTTCGAAGAGTCCATCCTGGCTCTCGGGTCATGCCTTGTACAGGCCGTTATTTAAGGCGGGAAATGGCGAACGGAAGCTGAAGTTAACGGCATATCCCCATTTACTTCCTTCGAAAAGAATGTGTGGTGGTTTACCTGTACTCCATATTAATCAACCACGCTGTTTACTATATTGTAGAAATGACACAATCTGGAATTCACCATGTCCAACAGTACCTCTGGAAAACTATTCGCCAGTTACCGAATGTGATTAACTCTCTAAGGCCTATTGGTGACTCTATGCAAAACAATAAGTTTTAAACACCCCAAAAATAGACACTCCTTCACTACATGTTGGTATGTTGGATATGATATGCACCATTAATTTTTTTTATATTAAACCGATATGCAGCATGTTTACTGCGCGGTGCGAACTGATTCTTAATACAAGTCAGTGTAATCTCACCTCTAAAGTGGCCGACCATGGTTCATGCTGTTAATCGCCTACTTCTCACTGCAGAGGCCTGGGTTCGTTTCGAAGACATTCTATCTATGATATGTGGTGGACAAGTATGACATGGTAAAGGGTTTTCGTCTCATTACTTCGGTTCTAAACTGCCAGTATTATTCTGCACATGCTCTATACTCATCTTCATCTTATGTCACTCATACCAGAAGGACAAATTGTCAAGTCCTGGAAACCTTCAATAAGAATAAATACCTTGTCACCAGACACACTGTCATAGGTCACTATAATCCATAAAGGAGTAGTGATATAAATCTCTTCTTTCTTTAACCTCAGTGCTAAATGAGATTGAATGTACAATGTCACGTACCGGTCGCTGTACGCTAAAGGGAGAGATGGGTATCCCATTAAAAAGAAGGCTAGATGCGTCTCATGCCCAGTCTCTTGTTGCTGATAGGCTGCTCTATGTACCATGAACGGCTTAATTAAACGAATTGTACAGTTCATGGTATATAAAATACACTGGGGTTTTTATATTCAGAATTTCTGTCAAATTCTCTGCTTTCAGTCTTTCTGTCTATCTATCTGTTTGTGTTTCCTCAAGATATAAAACTGAATGAGTTGAGGGTATTCTTCCTCCTTGTTGACACAGTTTCTATAGTTAACCAGCTATTCAGTTCCAATTAATGCCACTTGTCTAGATATTCAAAAATCAAAATCTATTTATTTGTTCAACTACATGAATCACCTATTTTCTCATCAGTTCTTACTGTATTTATTCAAACATCTAAAATTTATTTTATCCTCAACTAGGGTGCATAACAAAGACAATAGTTTGAACAAAAAGAAGTTTAATGTTTGATCATAAATCTCTGTTGTCCATCCTTCATTACGCTATTAATTTTGAAGGTATACAAATAAGCATTATCACAACACGCAACTTCGATATTACTAAGCTTACGACAGCTGCTAACATGCAACTGTGCATTACACTTTAAAAGCCAGAAATTGTTCACGATTTTTTCCTGTAAAACTGACAGTAAGAACTTTACTCCCCGCATAGAACTTCAACGGAAGACAGAAGACACGTTTACCTCCAAACTCCGTAGGCAATGTCTGTTATACTTAGATATATAGAGGTCTGCCAACAGGTCGGACCGGACACAACAGCACAATCGATTTCAGTCCAGTCGAATTAAGTCTTTATGAAACTAAAATTGCAGGACCTTGGCGTCACTCCACTGAAATCACACAGTGCGACAAACACAAAGGGTGGATCGGCCTGTGAATCTCCACAGTCACAATTGGTATTCACATTGACATTGTGCAGCCAGTGGAGCATACAAACCTAACAGACTGTCGCTTATTTGCCTTATAATGTTCATAATGTAACAACTATATAAATTACTATAGAAACTGTCAGATTATTCCGTGAAGATATGTTTGCTATCGACAACACAGCACATTCTGAAATGTGTCTTAAAAGAGACCACATGACAAACTACCGCACTGTTGAGGAGTTGGAAGAAGACGCCGACTGCGATTCCAGCCTCTGTCAGTAAATATAATGTTAAATACAGAGAGACTCGGAAGGAATCCTTCGAAAGAGTGGCCAGTTCGTCGCACAGGTCGCTACCTAAAAACGCACAACAAACAGAAAAGATGAACGTCCTTGCGATTAATGCGCCCGTAACCGCGATCCCAGGAACGAAACCGCTGCAGAAATACACCGCAGAACGCACAGCCAACAGGTTTCACATAGCCACATAGCATTCTGTCACTATATCTGTGCTGACACACTAACTTATTCGTGTGTAGATATGTCGAAATAATTACATACTAACACTTACAGAAAGTACATATTTGGCTTCACCTGTCTAATATCGTCACCTAATGATTTCTGAGATAAAATGTTTCCGCTATGTTATCGATCAAAATAACTGAAATTCATTAGAAACGACAGTTTGTGTCGTGTGAAATACGGAAATAAATAATGTGCCCAGACTTGCTGCAGGTAATATGGCTGAAGGGTAGTTTGTAGTGCAGCAGGAGAGATGAGTGTTGTGAGTGACAGTGAATTGTTGGTTATGTTTGTTACATTAGAAGTTGAATATTCTGCAGGAAATATTTCGGAAAAAAATAAAATAGTATAAAATGGAAGTTGGGAATAAGAAAGTAAAAAAGTAGATTAATCAAGACTGTCATATATTAAATGAAACTTTTGGATGAAAATAAATATTGAATGTATCTATATTTGAGATAAAAACCGTCCGAAGTTCTACGTGCCACAGTGGAGATTAATATCTTGCGTCGAAATTTCATGAAACAAAGATATTGTTCACAATAGGACGCACAACTTAACAAGTTGACTGATGCTTGTCACAATATTCCTCTACACACCACATAATTACAAATGACATGCACCTGTTCCAATGACGTAACATATAGCATTCTGCTGCATCATGAAAAGGAAAAGACTAAATTCAAAGAGAGAGGGAAACATAATATAAAGTAATACTTACGACCGCTCTACCAATTATTCTGGAGCAGAAAGTGGATTAAACAGTAGGTTCCCTTAGTGCTTGTCTGTAGACTTAATTATCCAGCACGTTAAAACCGCATGACGCATAACGTGTGTAATGTAGTCTCTCTCCTGTCCGGTGCAACGAAAATTTCCAAATCGTCTCAAAATGCGTATCAGTTTCGGAAAAATTTACCGAACATAAAATACGTGTATCGAACAGACTTTTAAGACTGTACATAAATGTTCTTAGTTTAAAAATAATTGTCATATTATCACAACTGTACACAGGGTTAAACGTAAATTACTTTATTTTTTTCATCTCTGAATAACTGTTGACTTTTCCCTATAGATCTTCGAAAACTACTTCAAACACACTGGGTTTAACTGAGGAGACCAAAATTTGTAACGTTCTTTACGATGCATTCGCGTTAGGTGAGTGTGTATAGTGACTATCTTAAGGTCTGGACGAACGTGGTTCGGAACCTCTAAAAGCGTAAAAATCATTCCTTTGTCCAATCCGTCCATTCTGGTTCTCTAATCACGCCGCACGTTCAGTACGTACCGGTGGTTCTTCATATGGGGAAATAGCTGCTGTACGTTGATATTAACAGCACACCTCAAACTAGTGTCGTCGTAAAAAATGCGAGGATGTGTATCTGTGCTCCATAATATGTTTACACGCTACTTTGTTTAATGAAGCACAGAGAAAATGTAGCCTTCACAACTTCGAGAGTCCTTCTGGACGATTTTCAGTTATTTCCCGATAGAGAATAGCCCCATCTCCCCAGAGGTTATTTATAAACTAGCAGGCTAAACTACAAAAAATACACACACAGCATCACGGTGTATTTGTGATAGTTTTATGGAACTCAGAATAAACAGCTAATATATCCTTATACAATATTAAATGTTTGGTTTTACAACCGAGACAGTGTGTGTTTACTGCGCGGTACGAACAGGATCTTAGTATAAGTCAGTTTAATATCAATGCCAAACAGGTCATGCCATGGCTGGGGTAGTTAGCCGCCGACCTCTGACTGCGAAGGAACGATTTCAGTTCTAGGTCAGTTCATCTGGGAATTGTTGTGGTCAATGTATATATATATATATCGGTTTAAGAACGTCTTTCTACGTTGCCCGACACAAGACTCCATTGCTTCCCATCTTTCCACCGAACTTCATTTAGGTTTCTTTCGTTCATGGACTTCCCTATATCTTCCATCCAGTTTTTCTTCGGTCTTTCTGGTGCTCTCTTTTGTTTCGGCATCCACTTCATGTTATTTTGCGTAGTCTTTCTTCTGCCATTCTTTGAACATGGCCGTACCATGAATGCTGGTTCTGTTCAATTTCTTTTATAATTGGTTCATCTAATCCAAATTGTTATCTTATAGTTACATTTCTAATTCTTTCTTTTCTTGATATTCTAGAGGACCTCCTCAGGACATCCATCTCTGTAGCTTCGACCCGCCTTTTATTATTTTCTGTGAGTCTCCATGTTTCGGCACCATACAATAAACTGCTTTTAATCAATGCATTATAAGTGTTAAATTTTCTCTCTTTTCTTTTGTCTTTACTCCATAGTGTCCCGTTTAAACATGTTATACATTTTCTTGCTACCATTACTCTTGATCTTATTTCTTTGTCGTCTGTTCCGCTAGTATCTAAAATAACTCCTACATATTTATACTCTTGACAAAATTCCATCTCGCTTTCTTTATGTAATTTCACATTACTGTGGGCTTCCCCAGTACATAAGTATTTTGTTTTATTCAGATTCATGTCCACGTCCCATTACTCCTAAGTTCCTTTTAATTTACGCTTCATATATTCCAAATCTTCTTTGTCACCCGCTAAAACTACTTGATTATCTGGAAACTGGAGTTTATACAATATTGTATTTTCTAGCGGAATACTACCCATTCCGGAGCATTTACGTTTCCATTCTTCTAAATCTTTTCGTATGTAAATCTTAAAAAGTATAGGGGAAATGCAACATCACTGGCGTAGATTTTTAGTAGTGTTGAAGGGGTTTTGTTGTGGTCAAACTGGCACAAAAGCTGATCTTTATCCAGGTATGACACCAATTGACACTACTATAAGTTTCTTTCAGAATATGTCGATTCTACCCTGCGTGATTTACTCTATCCAAACTCCACACTCGTCTTCATATAATCATTTAATCTATTAATTATTAATTTGGAGAAAATTATATACTTTATGTTTACATATTTAATTTTTTATACATAAACTTCACAGCGTGTTCATGACACTTTGCTCTTTAGTCTGAATTCATATCCAAAATTTATTATCAATTCTTGCATCAAACACTCAAATGAAACAAGAAGATAAAGTGCTGTTCACGAAATGCCATACAATTAAAGAAGTTTACCGATGCATGTCACAATATTCATCAGCATATTACATAATTACAAATGATCAGCACCTGTTAAAATGCCGTGCCATTAATCATACGGCTGCACAACAAGCTAACAAAACGCTAAATGATGAAAACGACAGCCAATGTGCAATTACGTAACACAGCGGAGCGTTCGAAATATTATTGTTGCTTCTGAAGAATAATAAATAGTATGTATTTTGAGTCTGTGTTTGTAGCTTTAGTTATGCAGCACGTAATGGACATTCGCCCTATTATATTATTGATTCTGGCCTATCTGGACCTAACATTTTTTTTTTCAGTTGATATCATCAACAATACTGAAAGTAAAATATATTCATTGAATTTCGTAAAATTCTGTCCAAACAAATTATATTCCACTAAGAATTATATAAATGTACACAGGCTCTTTTGTAAAGTGTTGTGATTCTTGTAAGATTTTATTGAAAACGGTATTTTCTCAAAAGAGTTTCGAAATCTAATTAAAATTATCATGGAAATAATTATAATGGGAGCCACATTTTCTCATGCACACAATGAGACAGACAGGCGTATTGACGACATAACGCAACTGATAGGCGATTTTTGCAATTCTGCAAAATCCTCTAAACATTATTAAAACTATTGTAAAATCCAAACATCTGCTTACCTACGGGAAGATTTTTAATATTCATCGCGTAACGATAATGAACACACACAGAATCTACTTTCCCAAACATGATGAGATATTTAACGATGGATCTAGAGTAAGGCTTGGCATTTCCCAGATCTCATGTTCCTTTCATGTACAGACAAGAAAGAAAATGTGCGTATGACAGAACGATGCACTTTCTGATATTTGACATGATGAACACATCTCATATTGTTAGACCATTTAATGCACTGTGGTCATACAATGTCGCTCACAACTGTGAACAGTTTACCTTTAATATAGACTGTTGTTACGATATTTTGCATCACTAATTGCGTATCTGTATGACCGGCATGACATTTGTTAAATTTCAATCCATACATCAACCAATATCTTCAGAGCTTCGCAATATATTATAATTGCTTCCAAACAAGTCTTTTCTCTAGGCCTTATAAGGCTGTTGTGTTGTAGGGTGAAGAACAGTGGTAATTCGCCTATGAAAGTATGCGGCCACCACCTCACAAATTTAGGTGCAGTATGAAAGGAATCGGGGCTATGAAACACGAAAAAACGTAAAGTTTTGGGGAATGGGTGAGAGAAGCGCTTCTTGGCTTGGGATTGCAAGTTGAAGGAAATGATCCTTTAGGCCTGATACCACAATAACCAGAAAAAAATATTTAGGTAAAAGTTAATTTACTGTCAATTGCAAGGATTGCGTTTTCATATTCAACTGCGAACAAAGTCGCCTCTCTATGTCTCAATGTTGAGTGTGGTCAGATATGGATCACTGCTACAGGCTGATCAATCTTCCAGACGTGATCTAATATGTGTGTGTGTGTGTGTGTACGTGTGTGTGTGTGTGTGTGTGCGTGTTGTGTTGTGTGTGTGTGTGTGTGCGTGTTGTGTTGTGTGTGTGTGTGTGTGTTGTGTTGTGTGTGTGTGGGGTGGGTGGTTGGGTGGTGTGTGTGTGTGTGTGC
>Ga0123354_10006504_pt1 | contig 17375 bp, 11 predicted proteins | sample TergutLab28metaG_2_FD_97872 | JGI IMG/M metagenome (GOLD analysis project Ga0123354, IMG submission 97872) | Labiotermes labralis P4 segment gut microbial communities from Petit-Saut dam, French Guiana - Lab288 P4 | ecosystem: Host-associated > Arthropoda: Insects > Digestive system > Gut ...
ACTTGATGCACAAAATTTGTTTCACAATAAGTTTTATTTCATGCCTCTACATGTTTCGAACACATGTGCTCATCATCAGGAGGTCAAAATTGCATTACACAGCCTCTGGTATCATCACACCATGTGCTCATCATCAGGAGGTCAAAATTGCATTACACAGCCTCTGATATCATCACACCTATAGGTGTGATGATACCAGAGGCTGTGTAATGCAATTTTGACCTCCTGCTGATGAGCACATGTGCTCGAAACATATAGAGGCATGAAATAAAACTTATTGTGAAACAAATTTTGTGCATCAAGTTGGTTAAATACTGAGACAAATACCCTGTGACACAGCGTCACGCCTTGCAAGAACGGATACCTCACCCACACCCATGTGAAATCTGAAAACTCGCAACAAAATTGTTCCCTGTGAGGTAGGAGTTACAGGTTTAAATGGTATTCAGGTTAACTGCTAGTCTTCAAGTCTTACGAATCATCTAGACCGTAGAATTATGAAGGTAATAAATTAGATAGTGAGAGTGTTGCTGTAATGGAGTGCCTCAATTTGGCTCTTGTTTTTGTAGGCGCTTCTGCTATCGCATTGCGTGATGCTGGGTTGGGAGCTCATTAACCGTTATGAGGCTGTTATCAGTGTCCCTAATACCGCAATGGTGGAGAATGGTGCAAGCCGATATTTGTTCTTGGCTTCTTCTTTGTATACTGTGTGTTATATTGTGCATAGTTCAGATTCCACGTATATGAATAGGGCCTGCCGGACACGCACAAACAAGCCACCGAACACAATGAAATGCACAATCAACAAAATCAATACCAGCAGCTGCCTAAACTGGATATACCGTGTCAGCAGTTTGAAGCCTGACATTCATATGAATAACATGTAGAAGCCTAGATCCAGCTTCACACAAAAGACCGTCTCTGTTACAAAATACGAAAAAGTTAATGATGTGTCGCGAAAGTTTTTTTTTCCTGAGAATCATAAAAAATTCATATGTAGACTCTGATTGCACAATGCACTGTTTTTAAAGGTTAAAGAACACAGTACAAACCGTAACCACTGTGCATTAAAATGCAAAACACTGCCAAAGGCCCTGTTTTCAGAAAGTTACAATTGTTTGACCTCTATGTACATGAGTTATTTATTATGTTAAACAAACATGTTAGTGTAACTACTGCAATATATTGTCGTCATCTGTGGCTGAAGTTTCTCTGTTAGCAGTGACGTCGCAAAATGTTGTCAGATAGTGTTTCCCAAAGTTTATTTTGCTCGCAGACCCCTTTTGGCTATGAAAAATAACCATGGATACTCAGCATCCTTGCTCACACAAATATAGTGTCTTTATGATAGGTATCCATAATTAGATATTTATATCTCAGAGCTGATTTTAGATACGCACGAATAAATGCCAGTAGCACATATAACAATGCATTGTATGGTTTTACCTCAATTAAAAGAATTTTCTTTCCCTTCTTGGGTACAGGAAGTTCCGTAATTAATTATTTTACTGGTAATACGAAATAAGCATATTACCAATTAAAGACGTTCCTCGATTATTCATAGCAAACCGTTACTCCTTTAATTAAAAAAAAAAAATAAGCAAACTTCACATTGGCCATTAGAGATATGCATCCACGGTTCCTCTGGGAACTGGTTTAAGACGTCTGCCAAGTCACGCCATTCCTGTTACGTGGTACTTTGGTAGAACATCCCGTAGTGATCTTAATACAGATAAAGAAGAAGAAAGAACTTCGAACACTAATGAAGCCTTCACAACAAATAATAGTTTGTCAAGAAAACATACTACATTTTTCGGCCTATACAGCCGTCATCAGATAATCTTTTATAAAAGTGTCAAGGAAAGATCGTGTAAACAGCATTAAAATTCTGTTATAATAAAAAGTGAAATTTATACATTTAAATTGAGATTAATATTATACTGAGATTCAATTAGCCGAAATAAGTAATAAAAAATTTTATATTAAAAATGTAGTAATGCAAATCAATTTGGTAAAAATATGCAGTACTCGTTTTTAATATTCTCAGTAAAAGGTACAGCAATCCCTGTACAGGTCTGGACAGGGCCTGTGGGTTCCAGGAGGTTGAGGCTTCCAGATTTCACCACATTCTGCACATGAAGGTGGTAACGTTGTCAGCCGTACGCACCGATAACCTTTACCCCCCAGGAAATACTCCTGGTACTCATTTCTGTTAGAGGCAGAGTCGACTCCAGGGCCATAGTGAGGCCGGAAGGATTAAGTCACTGAAGAATCACAGTAACACCTACGGGAATCAAACCCTCGACCTACTGCTTTGTAGCGCGGTGCCTTAACCAAGTGTGCAACTGCGTGTCCAAATGTCCTCAGTACCTATTTTAAATAAGGCATTTTTGAAGTACATAAGAACATGCTCGTTCTGAATACGAGTAATTCATAGAAGATGTGTGAGTAACAATTTTACACTTCGATATGTATGAACGCAGTTAATCGGCGCATCTCTAGACACACATTGCGAAGGTTTTTTTTCCCTGACACTTTTATAAATAGTACCTGACAATGGCTGTGAAGGCGACAACATGGGTTATGTTTTTGAAAAGTATTTTTTTTAAATTTGTCTATATTAATCGAGGTCTTCCTTTTCCTCTGTTATGCATTGTGTAAAGTCTGTGTTGGTAAAACTTTTTCTTAGATTAGGTGGACATTTCTTTACCTTGTCGGGTATCTGAAACCATTTCCTTAGTCGTCCAGCTTAAATCCAGTCACTATACCAACTGAGCTAACTTGGCGCCCTTTTAAAATGTGATATTCATGAAAAGCGGTCTCTTTATTGTTGTTTATAAGAGCGTAAATTATTTTCTTATGCGTACCTGCTCGAGTGAGCATAACAAGTCAGCGCCAGTGAGGTCTGAAAACGTGGTGTAAAGAAAGGGTACAAAATTACTTATTTACCAAGAATATAAACCCCGTAAATTGTTGATCTTTTTTTATGATTCCCAGATGTACCGATCTTATGAGTTATTTCGGCCTTCAAGGTTCAGCCGAATCTTATTTGTATTCACTCTTTTCCCACATTTCGATTTACATTGCAGTCGCAAACCTCACGGTAGATACAGGCAGAAGGAATAAGTGCAGCGATGTGTTCATTGTAGTGGGTTTAGGAGACGGGGTGTGGAACGTGGTGTTACCCGGTAGGAAGGATTTATGAGTTCAGAAAGGAGGATTCGACGATAAATTACTGTGGTCTCTGGTGCGTCATTTTGAACTAACTGTATTCTTTATCTATTTAATATCAACTTATCTATTATATATTGTTATACCGAGCACTTCGCTATTTATAACGATCGCTGATTTGTGTTGTACAATATGTTGCATATGGAGGGACTTGTTCTTGCTCTGGTCTCATAAATGATTACCAGAAGAGGGTGTGAAACTTATCCGTACCTGCTACGTGCTCTACATGTTAATAGGGAGATGCAGAAGTACTGGAATTGATTTACAATCACCAGCCATAGTCAGAGAGGATTTAGCTGACTGTTCCATCTCTGGCCCTCCCATCTTCCCACAATCAAATCCACAGCTACTGTTTGTTCTCCTTGGCCATCATTCGTTTTCATTACGCCGCACTGCTTGGCATAGAGACCGGGTGGGTATTCACTGCGGTCTTCAGCTGACTCACACACTGCAGTAACATTATGGAACGCACAAATGAAAATAGTACTGTTAAATTAATACCAATATTTGAGTGTTATATAAGAAGTATGGGTTCTTGTGAAGAGTCTAGTGAAAGGCTACGTATATTTGCCTAATGAACAGTTAAGTTATTAGTACAGTAGAAGCCAACAAGCTGCACTATTTCTCAGCTTTATTTTGGTAAACAAATCTACATGTCTCGGACAGACTTACTTGTCTATCATCAGGAGTCTAAATACTGTATTCACGGCAACAGGTATTTGTCGTACCATTTATTTTGACAGTCAACATAACTAGTATGACAAATACCTATTGCTGTTAATACAGTATCGAGACTCGTGATTATGGACAGTAAGTCTTTCCCAAACATGTAGAGTTTTATACTAAAATAAAGTTGAGAAATATTGCATCTTGTTTGCTTCTATTATACGACTATATCACGACGCACGGTCCTCAGAATGTCAAATTCACAAACAGTTAAGTTAATTTTTGTGGTAATTGTCAATAAGACTGCCACGCCGTAAAAACTAATACTCTGTGGGCTGACACAGGTTAAGCGGAATATGATGTTCCCAGCGGCAGTGACTCTGTTATCTTCTGTTTTCTGTGGTGTGGCAGTGAGATTCCTGCTGACTGCATTATCAGGATAGCCATGACAACTTTGAGACATCGATACACTGCTACCAGATTAAATGGCATCGTATCCCAAAAGACAGGATAAACGGCTGAGCACATAACTGTTCGTATTATTATCAGAACGTGGACACAGGGTACGTACTACGTCTTTTATTGTTACGTAGTTGCAATGTAAAACATTAAATATTTGGAGCCAGGAATTTGCATAGTATTTAGAAGTTTTAAAGAACACTGCATAATAAGGGTTTTGTTGATTTTTATTTCTAACAGATATAAGCAGAAAGTTGAACTGAAGAGGGGTGACTCAAGCGGAGTGTGTGACATGCATAGGGAATACACATACGTGATTTCAATGGAAATTTCTGAAAGAAAGAAACAGTGTAGAGGACCGACATATAGATACAGCGGTGATGGTAACGTGGGTCTTAAACAAACAGGGAGAAATTAGTGTAGGCTGGATTCATCTAACGCAGGACGCGGACCATAGCCTAAGTTGTATGAACATGGTACTGGCCACCATATTCCATAAAACGTACGGAGTTCTTGACTCACTGAACACATTTTAGTGTCTCAAAAGGAAACATAATATACTGAGTCAGACACTTTTTAGAACTTAAGATTTCACATGTACTGGACAAGTTACACGGGGTGTTCCTCTAACGCCGGTCGGTTTTACTGTGAGACGAAACGTCGTTGCTGAATCGCGACGCATAGCGCTGCCCGTTTTGCAGTGCTCAGTTCTCCGTTAATAGAAAAATATATATATATATATAACGCAAGCGGACGCGATGAATAGTGTGCCTAAGGTTTAGTATAGGTTTGTTTATTCTGAAAACCAACATTCCATGTTTTGGTCTGATTTATCGATTGTCTCCAGACCTCCCACTCGACAGCCTGATTAACCCCCCATGTAACCCTCCTAATTCAGCCATACAAGTTTCCCGTATTGAGGGGTGTTCCAAACCATGGGACAGTGATTTTGTTAGCATGCAGTTTGCAGAGGGGAATGCTAGCACACTGACATGTAACTGTGTTATTTCACGCAGTAAAAATGGTCACAGTAGTTTTTTCATAAACATGTTGAGTGTTGGCCATAATAATATGTGCATGTATTGTGAACTACGTGAAGAGTGGCCAACCATGGGAAACGTCTGAGCGTTTACTGTAACAGGAGAACTTCAGTGACATAAACATATAAATTCTGTGTCGCACCTCGTAGAGAACACATCACAAACTGTTATGAAATTATTTCAGCGGATGTTGTTTAGATTACTATAATCATTTTACTTCTGAGAAAAAAATTTGAAAGTAATGTATGTCTTCTCTGGACTAAATTTTGAATTTTTTAACGTTAAACCAACTGGCATATAAGATTAGACCCCTATCACTTGCTTAATAGAGGCTCATGATAAAGAAATAAAAGCAAAATAAGAATAGTAGGAAAGTTAATTTTGAGAGCAACTTTTGGGACGATGACACAATGCTTTCAACAACACACTGAGGGGAACAATGAGATCTTAGGTTCTCATTAAAATTTATTGCCTTCTTCTATGTGACGATGCATAATTTGGTAGGTAGGTGCTAAAGACTCGGACGAACCTGTGTACCAAACTATACGACGCCACGTCTTTAAAGCAGCCTCCTTTAATATATGTGTATGCTGTTCAACACCTGTGCTGGACAAGCGCGCCTTCGCATGCTGCACAAGCAGTACACACTAAAATAAATATGTAAATATTATTAGGAACCTCTATTGTTCATTTTATTTCGTGTGCAATTTATGGACCCTATAAATTCAAGATTGTGTTTACTAATGTTGTAGCTACAGCAGACATAAATTAAATAAATGGTAATATTCACAACACCTCGTCTGCTGATGAGGAAGGAAGTTTTGACAAGTGCAAATCATACCTTAAAGTTATTCATGTCTTTGTACGTATTAACAGAAAATTCGTATTATAAAGCCACTGAATTCACTTATATTAAAATTATAATTAGTTTTGTATAGCTTCTTCATGACGTTCTTGTAATGGCATAATACCTTCGCGTACTGGGCATTAACAATCCAATATAACTCATTAATATTAGAATATATTTCATTATAATTTTAATATTATTGCATTTTTTATTTTATTATATTACTTATAATATTATAGTCATTTCATCTACTGAGATATTTTTATTGTCTTTTGTATTGGTGCTACTCCCTGAAGATGACGTTCGACAACCGAAAAATATAGAAGAAAGTACTCTATTGTTACATTTATATATATACATATATATATATATATGTATATATATTACATGCAAAAGGTTGGGTTTAGGATCAGAAAGAAATAAGTTTGCTTATATAGAAAGAATAAAGTAAATCCATAGATTGTAGCCTTTCTTGAGAATCAAACAGATCCTCAACTAGTCAAGAAATTTCCAACATTTTATGAAACCAAATATTCAGTTTCTTGGATATTCTTGGACTGCAAACGTAAAGTTGAAAGTCTCTGAACAAAATGATAGCAGGCATTCCCATAATTTACTCTGCTTGTCATTTCTTCACACGTGCAATTTTTATTTTTCGGCCTGTTCCACAAATATGTTAATTTTTCCAGATTTTCAAAAGTTTTCTTATTTATCTTCATGTTGTGTTTTTTTCGTGCCTTCTGTTTCTGGTACTTGAACACGTGCTTATTCTTCTGAGTGTTTACCTCTACGCGTACCTCACATACAAAAGTCACATAGTATTCAAGTGAACCGATGTTTACATCACTGGTGACTGAATCTTAATTAAGCTTTTAAGTATAGTAACGCGAAATGGAAAATAAATGTACCGTGCTTGGTGACGGTTACAGACACATCAAATATGCAGTCAGATAAAATGATGGCAAGGAATCTTTTAGTAAACCAAGGCACTTATGGGAGAAACATATTGAAACGAATGTAACAAAGGGTTAATTCTCTTCAAAGGATACGTAAAATCCAGTGTAACCTGCTCATTATTATTTCTGCCTGCAATAATTCAATCTCATTATTTGTTCCCCAGATGGTCTGTTGCTTTTTTCGGCTCATTTTTATAAATTTCGCACCTGTGCCGTGCGTGCTACATGAGTTACACATTTGGTATTCCTGGCTTTTATCACCCTAACAATAATTAATCGTTATTTATCTAAATGTGGATTACTGGATGTTGATAATGTGTGGATTTTTTATTTGTTTTCATCCCAAGTGGCAAGATTTGAGTTTGCACTTAGTGAAATTTCTCTTAAATTTGTGAGGTATTGCGATACAGCGGTTCAGTTAGGTAGCTGTAAATGAAATGAACACAGTCTGAAGTTGTTAGGTATATAACATGAAAGTGACGGAATGATATAGCGATAAAGTCACAATTTAATTCTTCCAGTTTTTACTGTCCTTACCATTCAAGAAGACTATATGTTGTCTCTGTAATTAATATTTGTTGTTACACTTGCGACAGTATAGCCAAGCACAATGAAGTGTGTCTGTACTTTAATTCATTAGGAAAGGTAGCGCCATTATAATACCGCGGGTTTTGCCATTTGAGCCTGTATGGTGCAGTAGTCAGATGTCTCTCTATGGGACTACACGGCATCATATTGCACAAGACCCTAAACTTAGTAGTACTAACCTAATGAGAACCTCAGATCTCATAATACAATATACACGTCGGCTACTCACATTGAGCATTTGGTTATTAAAACCTGTGTACGGTCGGCAGCAGTACATGGATATCAGATTTTATTGAAATTATTTAATGCGGTTACTAATTATGTGCCGGCCAAATTGATTACCTGATGTAAGGGTGACTGCTGTTTAACGGAGTATCGCTTCAGGTAACACAGCTGAATTTCGTGTTGTACGTTATTTGTGTAACAACACTAAATTCGCCACAAAGCTGTTTCTGTGTTCCATAGTTCTAACAGTTACCCACAAATGTATTTAGCATGTATTGATTACTGAAATATGTACAGAAGGGTTGATATTGTTTGCAACCATCATACGTTTGCTTTAAAAAATCATTATTTATTTTTAGGAAGCAATTTAATTATGTGGATGTGATAATGAAGTCAGATTTGTGAATTTAAATTCCTTCCTCCGAAGCTTGTTATGGGTCAGACATGCCATTTTCGTGAACACACACAAATGTGTTGTCGGACTTCAGCCGTACGTCACTACGCCCCTGTGACCCCGACTTCTTGACTGAGGGTTATGCATATAGTTAGCTTCGTTGTGAATAGTCACATTTTAACTTGCTGCCTGCCCATGTGGCATCTGGTACGCTGAATCAGCAGTAACATAAATTGTTATACCGAGTGTTCGTAATGTTCCCGTCTAACTTACCGCTGTGTAAGTCGCCATTTAACGTGTCAGCAGACCTAGGATTGTACAGTCATCTCTTCTACCTGTGACCCTGCCAGCGTCCATCTGTGACGAACTCGGCATAGAGAATAATCAGAAGAAGCTAAAATCGGCAGATGAAACTTCGCAGTTGATGGTGCTAGAGAACAATCATGTGGTAGTGTTTAGTTTGAACGCAAAAATTACATATATTCTGTTCGTCACTGTAAAACGTGATTACTGTAATAATCAGTATTGTGTTGCTACGCTGTCGGTGTTTATTATTACACATTTTACTTAGTCTGGAATAATCTGCCGTGTTATATTGCAAGAACTTTTCGTGTTCACCTTTGACCTCGAAAGGAATAATAATTTCACTTTCTGAATTAATTCAAACTCAAAATGATAATGCTGGCACGTCTGAGAACAGCTGTCTACAGTCGCTAGGCTGCGGTTACATTGCTTGCGTGTTCTAACGACTTTTACTGGAACTTCCTGGGTGGAAATCGGTTAAGTCCCATTAAAAACAAGAAGATTAAAGCTTTCATGTAGCAGTTGATACAACGTGCTCATTTGACGTCTAACGACTCTTCAGACTTGTCTGACCTAATAAATTCTTTGGTTGTTTATAACACTGTCCTACAGTCATTCATTCCTGTTGTTACAGTGGATGTGGTAAAACTGGTAAACAGCGCACTGGAACAACCGTTGTGGGATTTGAGTATAAAATTACATCACAACTGCTTTCCAAAAAAAAAAAAGTGTTGTTATCAACCCCTATTCCGAGACTATACAAAGAAATCTGACCTGAAAGTCTCCGATAACCTAACAACATCTATTTTTCGACTGATATCGCGCGAAGTTGCGTTGCCAGAAAATTTATCACAATACCTATGCACTGTAACAGCAACCTGTTTGTTTCTCGCGCGACAGCCTTCAGTGGGCCAGGGCCTCCTCATTATCGAGGTTTCTAGATCACACATAACGACGCACCGCAGTCCTCTGGACGAATGATCACGTCGTCGCATACACCTCTACCTGACAACACACAATACTCACAACCGACAGACATCCATGCCCCCAGTGGGATTCGAACGCAGAATCTCAGAAGGCGAGCGGCCGCAGACTATGCCTTAGACCGCTTGGCTACTGGGACCGGCTAACTGCAACCTTACTCGACCAGTGTTGTTAACATGTCTCAAGTACGTTGCGTTGGTCTCGTGTAGTCAACCACGTACGACCCCCGACTCTTGTATTTAGGCAACATGTTCGGGCACGGAAGCTCGAGCGAATTTCACCCTCGACCAGAACGCCAGATCCAATGGTTTCCCACGCTTACGATAACCCTATAAAAACTTATCTCTGACCCGGAAAGACAAAGACTTTGAATTTCGTTCTCGGATTGACTAGATGCTGCCAACTTAATAAAAGTTAAAAAGCCATTCCTTTACAGGCCTGGACAGGCCCTGAAATCTCTAAACAGTCGGCACATGAAGGTGGTAAGGTTGTTAGCCCTTTGCATCAGCAGCCTTTACCTCCCAGTAGACATTCCTGGTACTCATTTCTGTTAAAGTTTGAGCCAACTCCAGGACTATATTGCAGCAAGAAAGATTACGTCAATGAAAAATCCCAATGACCCAATCGGGAATCGAACCAGCGACCTTCCGGCTTGTAGCACAGTGCCTCAACTAACCACGCCACCGCGTGTCACCGCTGCTATGTTAGTAAACACCAAACTTAAAGAAAAAAGCTGATTCTAAACTCACTGCTTTCTGTTTATGTCAACTCAATACAAGCTTCCACGGCGGTATTTTTCATACTTACTAAAGTTGTTCTTTTCATCTGGGCTTTTATTCCCATTTTCTCGGTTACGTACTGTACACCGCAGAGAATTCGACGACGATCAGACTGAACATCTGTGTGAGGAGTAGCTTTTACAACTAAACGCAACAGATGCCCAGCCTTTTGTTACTACATATAGCAGATTCACTGCCAAATTTCTGAGGTTATTGCCCCATCCCTGGAAGCATATCTGAGAACTGCAGTGCCATCCGTGGCCGGTGGCGCTGGTAAAATTTCCTTTCAGAATTCTCTCTGGCTCTTTACCTGAAACCGGAGTGCTGTTGCTGTGGTACGGTCTGACATATTCACTATCAGAACAGTGGCGTACTGCTGAAAAATGTTACCTTCATTTCCGTAAATGTCAAAAGTTCTTCAGTAGCGCCTGGCATGTTTTAGGCCCTCTTTTACCGTTTTAAAACATTTTAATTTATAAAAAACAACTAGCTTTATTGTGTGTTTTATACTTTGTTATTTCACTTCTCTGATTGGTTCGTAATTCAAGCTGTCAGAATTGTTAGAATGAATTGAATACTTTCAGAATTTGAGTACCTTAGTTAAAACTTCCTCGCATTTCCGTTCTTTCAGATTTCAGTCTTTTAATGCACACATCTGTTGACCCTATTGCTACGGAATTATGACAGTTAGCTAAAATATTTCTACAAAAATGTAAGTTGCATAAACAGGAATCTTATTTTGGTTTTCTTGGTTCTCCGGTTTGTAGTCAAATTTTGTGCTTATGTAGGTCAACCGATCCACTCCCAGTAACAGGTAAAGTTCTGTACCCAGTAACCTGCAATGTGCTGTACCCAGTAACATGCAAAGTTCTGTACCCAGTAACATGCAACGTGAAATACCCAGTAACATGCAATGTGAAGTACCCAGTAACATGCAAAGTTCTGTACCCAGTAACATGCAATGTGCTGCACCCAGTAACATGCAATGTGCTGAACCCAGTAACAGGCAAAGTTCTGTACCAAGTAACATTCAATATTCTGTACCCAGTAACATGCAATGTGCTATACTCAGTAACATGCAATGTGCTGCACCCAGTAACATTCAATATTCTGTACCCAGTAACATGCAATGTGCTATACTCAGTAACATGCAATGTGCTGCACCCAGTAACATGCAATGTGCTGTACCCAGTAACAAGGCAAAGTTCTGTACCAAGTAATATGCAATATTCTGTACCCAGTAACATGCAATATTCTGTGTCTAGTAACATGCAATGTGCTGTACCCAGTAACATATGTTCTGTACCCACTAACATGCAATGTGCTGTACCCAGTAACATGCAATATGCTGTACCCAGTAACCTCCCACTCTCAGTCTATATTCCTAACTTGCACACTTTCTTCACTACCGTCGAACTATACCCCAATACCCAAACAAATTTAATTCTGTGTTACAATAAATGTGTTCATACTGTCCAGACACCCTGCACTTGCAATAATTATATTCCAGTATTTTTAGCAATGTACTAGACCTGGACAAAATTTATAAGTCACATTTTCCAAGTTTTCTGTTGCACTCATATCATGGCAGACACTTTAAATAAATTACCATGTTAGGTATAAATTTTACAGCTATGCGTTCCTCAGAACTGATTTTATTCATCTGTTGACACTTGTTAATAACCCCTTCGTTGCAGAGTAAGCCGAGCCTAGCCCCAGTCCCTGCATTACGTCAGTTTGATTCCCCCCCCCCCCCTTAAATGAAATAAAAATTGAAGTATGAAATTTACATTCCAGGGCTGACATGAAGGTTATCACTAATAATAATGTATTCTGAATATACTTATATTCCCCCTTGCCACTCTTTTGATGGCCAGCCACAGGTGATATTTAGAACAGGATATCTTCTCTTATAAATTCAACAAGAAACAAATCAGTATTATCAAACTTGCGGCCCCACAGTTCATTTTACACGGCACCTCCCACATCTTATTCCAACTAGAGTTTGTGGCCCGATGTATTGTTACAGACTGTTTAAACCTAAATTGATATTTTTTGTATTATTAAAGTTTTAAAGCTAACAATTTCCGCTGTCCCTGGATGGTCCCTTACAATATGAGGCTCAAACTTTCCGCTGTCCCTGGATGGTCCCTAACAACATGTGGCTCAAACTTTCCGCTGTCCCTGGATGATCCCTTACAACATGAGGCTCAAACTTTCCGCTGTCCCTGGATGGTCCCTAACAACATGTGGCTCAAACTTTCCACTGTCCCTGGGTGGTATTTACAACATGAGACGTAGATTTTCCGCTGTCCCTGGCTGGTCCCTTACAACACGAGGCTCAAGCTTTCCGCTGTCCCTGGACATTGATGTACACCATAGGGCCAGCGGAGAGATAACAATCTAGTACTCTCTCAATTCGGAAATTACAATTTCAGTTTGTTTTAAAATACAGTTTTAATGAAAAGTCCTTCCTCATAACTTAGCCGTTTAAGGACTACGATTAACCCGAATTTCTTTTAAAGACTCAGTTCTTACTGCGCAGTAAACACACTCCGTCTTCGTTATAAAAACCAAATAGTTGATGCTGTAGAGGGAAAAAATTGTTGTTTGTTCTGAAATCCATACAAAACACATGAATACACTGCGTGGACAGAACGTAGAATTTTTGAATGTTAAACCTGATGGTACATATAGTAACCACTGGACTTTGAAGGTCTAAAATCACTTTCAGTTAGCCTTAAATTTCAAAATTCCCTTTTGTCCTTTTGAATACTTGAGTTTAAGGACCACGTAATCTCATTTTTCCTACAAGTTGCATGGAAAGACAACAGACCTGTTTGACTTGGCTTCATGATATACATGTTACATGGAATTATTTGTATATACACCAGCTCTTGAAACAAGAAAACTTTCATAAAGATGGTTTCTGCAGTACACGTTCCCAGTATCGCACCTGTCAGAACATGGGCACAGTAAGTATGATATTTTGCAGGTGTCCGTAACATTACAGCCTTATAGTATCAAAATCATGGAACACACACACACACACACACTTTAGACTGTTTTGTCCCGAAGCTAAATGTGTCACAAAATTATATAGTCTTAATCTGTTAACACTGTGAGTCATAGCATTCATCGAAATTATATTTGAAGATTCAGTTCCTACTTCACAGTAAACATTCTACCGCTCCATTACATAGTGTGTTATTGCTGTTTGTGCAAATAGGTTAATTCGTTGTGAGTATCATGCGAAAATTTGTGTGATAAATACAGGGTGAATTAATGTTAATAGAACTGGTAAATATGTAACCGCTGTCTTTGATGTTTAAAATTAATTTAGCGTATTGCCGTGTGTATTGTTTTTATATGTACGAAAGTTGTGAAGGAACTTGCTTCTTGCATTGTCAGGGCAGTCCAAAAAGTCTCCAACATAAATGCCTAAATTCTTCGTGCTTAAGACATATTGCCTAGATGAGTCTAAGTAAAATAAAATAAAGTACAGTAAAGTAAAGTAAAGTAAAGTAAAGTAAATTTCTCCCTAGAAGACGCCATTAAGCCTGAAGGTGGAGTTGTGGTATAACTATAATCTTTCTTTAACCTCGACGCTAAATAGGGGTGGATGGTCAAGGCTACGCCCCGACCGCCCTACCCCTGGAAAAGGGATCCGATTCCCATTGCACAAGAGGCTGGGTGGGCCTTAAGGCTGGTCAGGACAGGGGCGGAAAACCTCGCCTCCGCCGCGATTCGATCCCCGAACCGTCCCGCCCGTAGCGAGTAGCTATATCAACTACGCTACCTCGGAAGATGATATTAGAATTACTGAAAACTGACCAACGGTTCGTATGTTTCTGTTAATGATCTGTCCTTTGCTTAAAGTAAACGTCCAATTCTTCATAATCTTTAAGAGTATGTGCTTCCTGCTTCCTCTCCTTTTTGATGCCGAAGGTTTGTCTGCATGTCGGTGGCAGTGTGGTGGGGCATGAATTTGAGGGTAATTGAAGCTTCCCAGAACTCATGTATCGACAAGTTAATAAAGCGTCTAAAGGAAGACAGCTACATAATGGACGACGTACCTTTGAGGGGTGTTCCTTTAGACTGCGAAGTCACAGTAGCGTTAAGAAGGGAGAGATTGGCTCTGAATCTCAAAGACTGTTTGCAGGAAGGAGGCGTCTTGAAATTGTAGGCAGTATCCACAACGACATGTCCCCTTGTTAGGAATAACAGGTTCTTATGATTTACTGCCCTTCCATTTTCATTGAGCAATCTATCGCGGATAACGTTGTATGTAGAATAACATAGCTGCAATTATGTAGGCTAATAGTATAGTCGCAGATGCGATTCAAAATGTTCACTGCAATGGAAACTTCAAGCCTCACGTCCTTCCTGTTTTGAAAGTTAGAAGCAAAAAGTCTATCTAAATAATAGTCCTTAAAATTTAATATTTTACGTAACGAAAAACAGTGCGTCTACACGTTATAAAGTCCAGTCAGTTAATGATTTATTGTGATACACCTTTTGTTATTGTGAAAATCGACACTACGTTGTGTAAGGAAAATTCATAGTTGGAATGTTGAAGTGCGTCGTAGTACCCACTGTGCTTAAAGGGGCTAATAAATTCAATCTCCTCTGTATCCCCCTAAAGCCACCTCTGTATCCCTCTAGTACCCTAGCCTACATCGAAAGATAGAAAAAATCGATCGAAGTAGCTGGAAATCCACGTATGATGTTGAGCTGTTGCTTTGTGAAAGAAGATGTGATGTAGAAGGGAAAAGGATTGTACTGGGTGCAGGTAGTCAAGGGAGAGCTCTATGCTTAATTAAGCGAAAATACGCCGTCATTCTGAGGCTACAAATCTCTCCAAAATATCGGGTCTAATAAACCCAATGCTAATGAAATTTTGCGTACACTAAGTTGATATTTTGTTCTCATTGACAGGTATTTTTGAACATGACAGTGTACGTGCAAAACCTCCGTTCGTCCAAACAAGCAAAATACTGCTTGAGTCGGAGAGGGGCTGTTAGCTTCTCAAGAAGCACATAGGAACATGGATTTAGTTACTTGGTTACTTAGTTACTCAGTTATTTAGGTACGTAGGTTGTAAACCATTAGCTTGAAGAATTGATATGTATGTTCATCAAGATATTCGTACACACGATCACAACTCAAACAAATTCTCTTCTTGCAATGTGTGTAAAAAGATTCCAAAGGGATGTGAAGCCACAAGTACGTAAAGATCTTTAGGACAAACCTGCTTGGATATTCTGAAGATAGAAGCAAAAATATAATTTGAAACCAGCAGCGATCTACCAGTCCACACAGTGGCACATTTCCGCACCTCCTAATATTAATACTAACCGCTTTGAAAAGCTTTTATCTCACAATTTAGGGTCTTTTGGTATTCAAAGCTATTTCATGAGGTCGTCGCACTTGTGGGATGTCAAGCAGTGTTAATTGTTAGTTAGCTTGTGAGTGAGTGATTTAGCTAGTTAGTTAGTTACCGACATTTCGGGACAGACTATCGGTCCAATTATTAAGGATCAAGTAGTCTTTTTTCTTGGGCTGCTTGACTGTTGAAGACAGGACCGATAGGTTGTCCCAAAACGCCGGTAACTAAGTACCAATAAACGCTGCTTAACGTTCCTGAAGAGCGAAGACCTTATTGAAAATGGGGCGGTAGTCTGAATTCAAGCAAAGTTATTTTATGCCTCAAAGTATTTTCGTTTATTGGCTGTACGAAATTTATTTGTAATATCAAGATGCATTCACGAATACAAGCACGTTTAGTTTGTTTAAACAAATATGTTACAGGCAAAACTGTTGCTAAAAAAATTATTTCACACTTTAAATCACACTGTCTTCTCTAAGTATCGTTTGGTTTAACGTTATGAAGGTCTTCGTTTTGTCCGTGCTTCCTATTGGCGGGTCTCATATGAATTCCAAAATAAATGCCGCTTAGTGCCACATGGACTATCAAGTAAAGGGGTTTTTATAGAGTCACGGGAAATTCCTGTGTAGGTCTGAATATTTCTAGAGTGTTTATTGGTAGTTCGGTTCTATAAACTTAAAATTTATTACGGAAGAATTATCCCGCATCATTCAGAGATCTATGATGGAAACTGAATTTAGTTTCCTCCTCGTTATGATCCTGATGATGATCATCATCCTCATCATCATCCTCCGTTACAAGTTAGGTCTTCACAGGCCTGTTATGTCGTCTTTGTCCATTTGGTCTACAATTCAGCATTAGTTTTGGCATCCTGTTGCTGTTCACTCTTGTTACATGTCGTAACCTATTTGATTTATATCTTCTTAGTATCTCGTCAACTGGTTCTACTTTCAGCTCTTCCAAAATTTCGTCATTACTTTTGTGTGTCAAGAAAGGGTGTACCCGGCTGTTCCTCTGAAAAATTTAATCTCCCTTGATATAAAGTGTTTCTTACCCTTTTTCTTAAGGGAACAAATTTCATTTCCATATAAAATAATGGGGAGATACAGTGTACTGTATTATTATTATTATTGAAAATTTCTGGGACAAAGTTGGTTTAACAGTGTTGTTTAGAATTTCCAGTATTTGAAAAAATTTGGCGAGTTTTTGTTGAATATCCTTTTCGTTTTCATAGATGTAGTTTGATGCAATCAGTAACCTCTGCTACCCAAATTCCAACCTCACCTGCCCGTGACGCAACCTCTCCTAACTAACGAGGCTCTGGGGGCCACGACTCTTCGGTATAACTATTCCATCATCCGCAAAGGAAATGCTGCAGAACACTTCTGTCCAGAGGCTAAAAAGGTAGAAACCCTACCGAACTACCTACCTCTTCCCCCCACCCCCCCCCCCCCCCCCCCGCCTCCCCCACCACCCCTCCACCCCCACCCCCCACCCCACCCAAACCCCCCACC
>Ga0123354_10006507_pt1 | contig 17374 bp, 17 predicted proteins | sample TergutLab28metaG_2_FD_97872 | JGI IMG/M metagenome (GOLD analysis project Ga0123354, IMG submission 97872) | Labiotermes labralis P4 segment gut microbial communities from Petit-Saut dam, French Guiana - Lab288 P4 | ecosystem: Host-associated > Arthropoda: Insects > Digestive system > Gut ...
CCCGCCTCGGTGAAAGCGGGTTTTTTCCCCACAGCGGCTACGGCTGCTTCTTGAAAGCGTACTTGCTGAAATCATGGAGGCGGTCCTGCCTGAGCGGACCGGACGGAGCAATCCACGCGGCGTTAAACGCAAAATGAGCCCCTATCTTTTGCGTACACGCTCCATGATGAGGGATGAGGCGGTTAAAAAACACCAGAGCGTTATCGTTATTATCTCTAAGTAAACAGTATTGGGGTTAGCCGCGTTTTTTCTTCTTGCCCGATTTCTTCGCGGGCTTGTCCGGTCCTTTCTTTTTCTTGCCCTTACCCTGGGTCGCCGGGGACCGTTGCTCCAACTCATCCTGGTGAAACTCGGCAAACCACGAAATGTAGGCATGAACGTCGGCGGGCATCCGGGAGGTGACCCAGCCGCGCAGGCGTTCCATGGTCTTTTCAAAGTTCATGGTGTTGATCATTTCGATAATTTCCAGGGAAATGAATTCCTTTTGGATCAGGCCTGCCTCGTATGCCCGGCGCAAGATCTCCATGGACTCGCCAGGATGCACATCGCAAAGCGTCGCCGCCAGGTTGGCCCAATAAATAGTGCCGTGCTCGGCTTCCTCGCCGGTGAACAGGCCCTGGAAAAAGCGGACCACCTCGTCCCGGCGCTCCGGGCGAAACGCCACCTCATAGGACAGGGCCTCCATGCCCGCACAGCGCACGAACTGGTCCAGGGTCCGGTTACAGATCAACGCCTTGATCGCCTCCAGCGAGCCGCCGCAGGTCCGGTATAAAAAGGTGGGCAAAATCTCGGTGGTCATGTCCCCCCAGATGTCGACCAGTTGCTCTTCCGGAATAGAAAAGGCGCTGATCAGCGGCCGATGGGCGGCAGTTTCCTCGAAATAGGCGAGCAGCGGGGCGGCGTAGACATGGGCGTTGCGTTGCTCCAGGCTGTAGAGCAGCGGGTTGTCGGCGACGGTCTCAATGATCTTGATCAGATGGGGCACCACATCTTCGCGGTGGAGCAGGGCCTTCTCGACCTCATCGCGCAGGTAGGCGTCGCTCAATTGGTCGAAGGTATACAGCATTCCTCTGATGTCGAAATCGCTCATGTCGGCCTCGGCAGGTTGAGAAGGGAATTGGGGTGCGGAACTCTAAAGAGTTTTCGTGAGAGCGTCAATGGGAGATGCCCGGTGGCCGGGCAGCGGATCAGCGGCAGCCCAGCGCCAGCCGGATGCCTGCGGGGGCGTTCCGGGCCTGGATGCCCAAGGAGAGGAGGAGCTGAAACAGCGGTCGGCCAAAGGCAAACAGCTCCAGGCCGAGAGAAAGCCGCAAGCGGGAGGCGGCTTGTTCCCGGAAGCGGAGATCGCGGGTTACGGCGGTCTCAAGTTTCGCCAGCCGCTCGCGGGCGGTTAGGGGATCCTGCAGGTCGCGGCCCACCGCATCAAGATCGGGGCAAGGACAGTGGTATTCGTGCTCCCGCACGAGCGGCATCAGGGGATCGTCCGGTGCAAGGCAGTCAAACCGGGTCAGCAGGTCCTGACCGGCCACGGCCAGCAGGGGGCCGGTATCGGTGCAGTCGAGCAGGCCACAGGCCAAGGGTCGGTGCTCATAGCGGCTACATCCCCTGGCCGCCTCGTCATACCACATGCAGCACCAACTGCCGCCCTGCCCGGCCAGCTTGAGGAATTCCCGGACCACCAATTCCGGACCGGCGGCCAGTGGCTGGATGGCCAGTTCACCCCGCCGGATTGTGATCAGATTATCCGGGGACAGCCAACCGGCCCGGATCAAGGCCAGATCCGGGCCATGCAGGGCCGGGCCGCCTTGTTGGCAGCAGGTGCCGCAGCGCCTGCAGGCGGCGCTCACGACAAGACGTCCAGGCTGTCGCCTCGACGGAGAATACCGGGGATGATCACCTTGGTGAAGATGCCTTCGCGCGGCATGATGCAGTCGCCCACCTGCTTGAAGATGGCGCAGCCGTGGTGGCATTTCTTGCCGATCTGGGTTACCTCCAGCACCACCTGGCCGTTGCTCAACCGGGCGCCGATCGGCAAACTGACCAGATCGAGCCCCTCGGTGGTGATGTTTTCGGCAAAGGCGCCGGGGTTGAGTTCCAGCCCCTTGTTGCGCATGAAGTCGATTGACTCCTCGGCCAGCAAACTGATCTGGCGATGCCAGTCACCGGCGTGGGCATCCCCCGCCATGCCGTGGTCGACCTTGACCTCAACCGATTCCACCGGTTCCTTGTTGACGCCTTTTTCCCGGCTGATATTAAGCGAAACGATTTGCCCCATGATTGCAGTTATCCACCTGTAGCGTGTTGATCGATTCTTTGTTATTAGGCGGCGCCCCGCCCGAAAACGATAAGATGGCGCGATTCGGCTGCTGCCCGTTATTGGCGCATCAGCTCTGTACTCAGGTACCGCTCGCCGGTGTCGGGCAAGAGCACCACGATCCGCTTGCCCGTATATTCCGGGCGCGCGGCCAGCCGCAGGGCGCAGGCCAGGGCCGCGCCTCCGGAGATGCCGCAGAGGATGCCCTCGGTGCGCGCCAGGTTGCGGGCGCCATGAAAGGCTTCCTCGTTGTCCACGGTCATGATTTCGTCGAGCAACGAGCGGTCGAGATTGTTCGGGACAAACCCGGCGCCAATCCCCTGAATCTTGTGCGGCCCAGCAACGCCGCCGGACAGGACCGGCGAGGCCGAGGGCTCCACCGCCACCACATGCAGGCCCGGATGGCGCTCCTTGAGGAAACCGCCCGCGCCGCTGATGGTGCCGCCGGTGCCGACCCCGGCGACGAAGGCGTCGATCCGGCCGTCGCCCTGTCGCCAGATCTCCGGCCCAGTGGTCCGGCGATGCATGGCTGGATTGGCGGGATTGGTGAACTGGTCCGGCATCCAGGCGCCGGGCATCCAGGCGCAAATCTCACTGGCTCTGGCCATCGCGCCCTTCATCCCCTCGTCCGCCGGAGTCAGCACCAACCTGGCGCCCAGATAGGTGAGCAGATGGCGCCGCTCAATGCTCATGCTCTCCGGCATGGTGAGAATCAGGGTATATCCCCGGCTGGCGCTGACAAAGGCCAGGCCGATGCCGGTGTTGCCGCTGGTCGGCTCAACAATGGTCCCACCCGGCTTGAGCAGGCCGCGCTGCTCGGCATCGTCCACCATCGCCACGGCCACCCGGTCCTTGACGCTGCCCAGCGGATTCATGGATTCGATCTTGGCCAGCAGCTCGGCGCCAGACGCAAGCCGGTCCAGGCGCACCAGGGGCGTGTTGCCCGTGGCCTTGGAAAAATCGTCGCAGATGGCGGAGCCCATCATCTCCCTCCTTCCTCCCGGCCAATGTAGACCAGCCGGGGCTGCTCCAGCATCACCCTCGTATCCGGACCAACCGGCTCGGTCAGCCAGACGTTGCCGCCGATGATCGACCGCGCCCCAACTACGGTTTCGCCGCCGAGAATGGTGGCGTTGGCGTAGATGATGACATCGTCCTCGATGGTAGGATGGCGCTTGACATAGCGCAGCCGGGCGCCGGCATCGCGGGGCAGGCTGAGCGCGCCCAGGGTGACGCCCTGGTAGAGCCGCACCCGGTTGCCGATGGTGGTAGTGGCTCCTACCACCACGCCCGAGCCGTGGTCGATGAAGAAGTGCGAGCCGATGGTGGCCTCAGGGTTGATGTCGATGGCTGTGCGGTGGTAGGCCTGCTCGCTCATGATGCGGGGGATGAGCGGCACCTCGAGTTCGTGCAGCCTATGGGCAAGGCGATAGACCATGGTGGCGAACAGGCCGGGATAGCTGAAAATCACCTCGTCCGAATTGGCGGCCGCCGGGTCGCCGGTCAGGGTGGCCTCGATATCGGTTTCAAGGAGATTGCGGATCGCGGGCAGGCTTTCGACCAGGGCGGCGGCAATCTCGTAGCTCCGCTCGTTGCACAAGGTGCAGGCCTGGTCGTGTCGGAAACAGTCGTGGCGGATGGCCGAACTGATCTGGCTGGTCAGGTGTTCATAAAATAGGCTGAGCTGCTGTCCCAGATGGTATTCCAGGCTTTCCGGCCGGAGGATATCCGAAGAGAAGAAGCCGGGAAAAAGGATTCGCTGCGCCTGCTCGATCAGGCCGATCACCTCGTGCTTGGACGGGATCGGCACCGGTTCGATATGGCTGGCCCAGCGTCCGCTCTTGAAACCGTCGGCCAGGGCGGCCACAGCCCCGGGAATCGGGTTGCCAACCTGCACGGCGGAAACGGATTCGGTCCGGCAACCACCCGCGAGAACGTCCTGTTTTCCCATGATGAACTCCTGAACCCAAGGCCTCATCCCACCCGCTCCAGCATCATGATGCCGTAGGTGGCCCGCAGGTTTTTCAATGTCCGCACGATATTGCCCTTATAGTCGTGGTGATGGGTGTTGATCGCCACCTCGCGCACGATCCGCACCCCGAATAGCCGCAAGAACCTCTTGAAATCCTTGATGGAAATAACCCGGATGTTCGGCGTGTTGTACCATTCGTACGGCAGTTGGTCGGTGATGGGCGCCATGCCGGTCAGTAAAAACTGCAGCCGGGCCGACCAGTGGCCGAAATTGGGAAAACTGACGATCACCCGTTTGCCGATCCACAGCAGGTCGGTGAGCAGCTCCTTGGGATCGGTGATCTGCTGCAGGGTCTGGCTCAGCACCACTACATCGAAGCGGGCCTCGGGATAATCGCGCACCTCCCGGCGAAAATCACCCTGGAGCACGGTGAGCCCGCGCTCGATGCAGCGCGCCGCCTTTTCTTCGGAAAGTTCGATGCCGGTCCCCGAAACCTGCCGATTTTGCTTCAGGTAGTCGAGCAAATCACCGGCCCCACAGCCCAGGTCGAGCACCCGCGAACCCGGCTCGATCCAGGAGGCGATCACCTGCAGATCAAAGCGCATGGAACCCAGTTCCGGGTTATAGACAGCGTTCATGGTACACCCGGTCGAGAAAACCGCTGATCAGGCCATCCAGCCGCATGTTCGGCATGAGAAAGGCGTCGTGGCCCCACTGGGCCTCGATCTCGCAGAAGCTGACATCGCTGCCGTTTTTTTTGAGCGCCGAGACAATGTTGCGCGACTGATAGGTGGGATAGAGCCAATCCGAAGTGAAGGAAGCCACCAGAAAGGGCACGCCGGCCAGGGTTTCATTGACCAGCAGGCTTGCGCCGTCGCGCTCGAGATCGAAATAGTCGGCCGCCTTGGTGATGTAGAGCAGCGAGTTGGCATCGAAGCGGTTGACGAATTTCTTGCCCTGATGGTGCAGGTAACTCTCCACCTGGAAATCGCCGGTAAAATCGAAGGACAGGTTGCTGCGGTGCAGGCGGCGGCCGAATTTCTCCCGCATGGCCGAATCGGAAAGATAGGTGACGTGGCCGATCATCCGTGCCACCGCCAGGCCGTGCGCGGGGCCGGGGCCGTCGTAATAGTCGCCGTTGTTCCATTCCGGATCGGCCATGATCGCCTGACGGGCCACCTCGTTGAAGGCAATGGCCTGGGCCGAATGGCGGGTGGTGGTGGCAAGCGGGATGGCGGAACCCACCATTGCCGGATAGTCGGCGCACCAGCGCAGCACCTGCATGCCCCCCACCGAGCCGCCGACCAGGGACATCAGTTTGGTGATGCCGAGATGGTCGATCAGGTGTTTCTGGGCACGCACCATGTCCTTGATGGTGACCATGGGGAAGGCGAGGCCGTAGGGCTTGCCGGTTGCTGGGTTGACCGAGGAAGGGCCGGTGGAGCCGGAACAGCCGCCAAGGATGTTCGAGCAGATGACGAAATAGCGGTCAGTGTCTACCGGCTTGCCGGGACCGACCATATTGTCCCACCAGCCCGGTTGCCCGTCGTCTTCACGGAGATAGCCTGCCACATGGGAATCCCCGGAAAAGGCGTGGAGGATGAGGATGGCGTTGCTGCGCTCGGCGTTCAACCGGCCCAGGGTTTCGTAGGCAAGCGTGATCGGCCCAAGCCGGGCGCCGCAGTCCAGCACCATCTCCCCGGGCGGATCGGCAAAGGTGTGAAACTTGCGCTCCACCAGCACATGCGCCGCCTGTCCTTCCGCACTGTTCATCGCTGAATCTCCTCTCCCCCGATCCGGGCCTGCCTCTTGCCACGATGTGGGAGCACGCCTTCCTGGCCGCTACCGGCAATCGTGGCAAGAAACATAAGCGCAACCGAGGAGTTCCGCTACGGGAAAATACCGTGTCCAGGCGACCTTAGTCCCTGGTCAGATGACGGTAGCGAATGCGATGCGGCTGGTCAGCATCCGCGCCCTTGCGCTTCTTGTAATCCTGTTCGTAGTCGGAATAGTTGCCCTCGAACCACACCACCTCGCTGTTGCCCTCAAAGGCCATGATATGGGTGGCGATACGGTCGAGAAACCAGCGATCGTGGCTGATGACCACCGCGCAGCCGGCAAAGTTCTCCAAGGCCTCCTCCAGGGCGCGCATGGTGTTAACATCAAGGTCGTTGGTGGGCTCGTCAAGCAGCAGCACATTGCCGCCTTCCTTGAGCACTCGCGCCAGATGGACCCGGTTTCGCTGGCCGCCGGAGATCTCGCCCACCTTCTGCTGCTGGTCGCTGCCGGTGAAGTTGAACTTGGCCACGTAGGCGCGGGAGTTGACCTCGCGCGTACCCAGCCAGACGGTCTCCTGCCCCTCGGAGATGACCTGCCAGATGGTCTGCTTCGGGTCGAGGCTGTCCCGCGATTGGTCGACATAGGCCAGTTTGACCGTCTCGCCGATGTGGATGGCGCCCGCGTCCGGCTGTTCCTGGCCGGTGATCATCCGAAACAGCGTGGTCTTGCCGGCGCCGTTGGGGCCGATGATGCCGACAATGCCGCCGGGCGGCAGGGAAAAGCTGAAGGTGTCCAGCAAGAGTTTGCCCTCGTAGGCTTTGCAAAGCCCCTCGGCCTCAATCACCAGCTTGCCCAGACGCGGTCCCGGCGGGATGTAAAGATCCATCTCGCCCGCCGCCTTCTCTCCCTGCTGGTTGAGCAGGCTCTCGTAGGCGGTGATGCGCGCCTTGGATTTGGTCCTCCGCCCCTTGGGGCTCATGCGGATCCACTCCAGCTCGCGGGCCAGGGTGCGCTGGCGCTCGGTCTCCTTTTTTTCCTCCACGGCCAGCCGCTTCTGCTTCTGCTCCAGCCAGGAGGAATAGTTGCCCTTCCAGGGGATGCCTTGGCCGCGGTCCAGTTCCAGAATCCAGCCGGCAACATTGTCGAGGAAGTACCGGTCGTGGGTGACGGCGATGACCGTGCCCGGATACTTCTGCAGGTGCTGCTCCAGCCAGGAAACCGATTCGGCGTCTAGATGGTTGGTCGGCTCGTCCAACAGGAGGATATCTGGATTTTTCAGCAGGATGCGGCACAAGGCCACCCGCCGCTTCTCGCCGCCGGAAAGCACGCCGCACTGCATCTCCGCCGGCGGACAACGCAGGGCGTCCATGGCCATTTCCAGCCGCGAATCCAGGTTCCATGCGTCGATGGCGTCCAGCTTGTCCTGCACCTGGGCCTGCCGGTCGATCAGGGCCTGCATGGCGTCATCGTCCATGGGTTCGGCGAATTTCTCGTTAATGGCATTGAACTCGCCCAGCAGGTCGACCGTGGCCTGGGCGCCTTCCTCGACGATCTCGCGCACTGTTTTCTGCGGGTCGAGCATCGGTTCTTGCGGCAAGTAGTCGATGGTGAAGCCATCAGAGAGAATGGTCTTGCCCTCATGCTCCCTGTCTAGCCCCGCCAGAATGCGGAGCAGGGTACTCTTGCCCGAGCCGTTGAGGCCCAGCACGCCGATCTTGGCTCCGTAGAAATAGGAAAGGGAAATATCCTTCAAGATCTGCTTCTGGTTGTATTTCTTGCTTACTTTGATCATCGAGTAGATGATCTTGTTCGGTTCGTTGGCCATGCAACCCCTTATTCTGCTAGTGTCCTGTTTGGTTAGTGTGGTCCTTTAATTTTGAGACTTTTCCGATTTTTTCAAGTATCACGGTTGCGCTTTTTGTCCAGATGAATGGCTTGGCGGAACTTTTATTGTGTTGCTTGACAAAGCTGCGAATCGCATCCCTGAGATCTTTAACGCTTGTGAACACCCTCCCGGCGAATGGCTCTGCGCTCCAGTCGGCCAAACCAGCTTTCGACCGCATGCAGCCAGGATGCGCTGGTTGGCGTAAAGTGAAAGATAAAAAGAGGGTGGGCCTTGAGCCATTTCATCTCTTCCGCCGTTTTATGGGCGCCGCTGTTGTCAAGGATGACATGGAGGTCAACCTCATCTGAAACGGCCCTGTTCATCTGCCGCAAAAAAAAATCGAGAAAATCAAGAGAGCCGGACTGCCGGCGCCCGCATCGCAACAATTTGAATTAATGAAAAATAACCCCTGCTGCTCAAACCATGCCAGCAAAGGTTTTCGGCCCAATGGCCATCGAACTTTTAGCTCCGCAATTTTATTGGCTTTTTAACCGATTTTCACTGCCTCGGCAACAGCCTTTGTAAAAAGCCGAGGGGGGGGAAACCACGGGACACACCGTTTGACCCCGAACAGGAGCGGTTGGATCAAACCGTTTTTTCAAAGTCCTGAGCGGCAGAAAGGCCGGAGCAACTCTTTTTTTTCTCGGATACACGAGGCCCTGATCGTTCAGCAACACCACTGAATAATCAGGAGCGGTCTTTCCTGCGGAAAGTGGATGACGCCACCGGGGGGAGGCGGGTATGATCGAAAAAATCTTGGCACATTGGCGCGTCTTTGGGGAAAGCCATGCATGATCAGGCAATCAAAATACTGGAGAAACAGCGGCAGGATCTGGTTGTCCGCGTCCTGAAGAAGCACGAGGAAATGGAGGCCACCCGGTCGTTCACCGAACGCATCCTGGCCGGCATCTCCGAGTTGTTTCTGCTCATGGATCATGAATTCAAGGTGATCCAGACCAACCGGGAATTTCTGCAGCGGACCGGCTTCTCCCTGAATGCCAGCCGCCGCCTGACCCTGGCCGATCTGGTCCAGCCGGACAAGGCTGAGGCCATCCGGCAGGCCTTTGCCAAGGGGGAATTCACCGAGTTCGAGGCCCAGTTGGCCACCACCACCGGCAAGGGCTTGCCCGTGAAGATGCGCGGCTCCACCCATGTGAATCCCAACGGCCTGGTGCTGCACATGCTGATCTGCTCCGATTGCAGCGAGTTTTACGACCTGATGATCCAGATGCAGGAAGGGCAGAAACAACTGATCCATTCCAGCCGCCTGGTCAGCCTGGGCGAGATGGCCGCCGGCGTGGGTCACGAACTGACCCAACCGCTCAACGCCATCCTGCTCTTTGCCCGCAACTGCTTGAAGGCCTTGGAAACGCCCGGCGACCATACCTCCATGCTGCGGGAAAACCTGTCCATCATCATCGACCGGGTGAACAAGGCCTCGTCGATCATCGCCACTATGCGAAGTTTCGGCAGCAAGGCTGAGGAAGAGCAGGCTCCGGTGGAACTCAACGCCATCATCCGCAAGATCTTGAGTTTTCTTGCATCGCAGTTGCGCCTGAGCGAGATCGTCCTAGACCTGCGCCTGGACGACCATCCCTGCGAAGTTCTAGGGGTGGAGGTCCGGCTGGAGCAGGTCTTTCTCAACCTGGTGCAGAACGCCATCCAGGCCATGGGCCGGGTGGATATGCCCCGGCTGACCGTCACCAGCCGCATTGTCCACTGCCTCAACCTGACAACGGTGCTGAAAGAGCCCTACGTGCTGATTGCAGTGGCGGACAACGGCGAGGGCATTGCCGAAGAGCTGCAGAAAAAGATCTTCGATCCCTTCTTTACCACCAGGGAGGTAGGGACCGGCATGGGACTGGGTTTATCGATCGTCGACCGCATTGTCCGCGGTTTCTCCGGCTATATCGAGGTGGAAAGCACGCCCGGACATGGCTCCTGTTTTTCGGTCTACATTCCCCAACATATCCGAGATGCCTCCCCTGACCTGCGGCGGAGCGGGACGGCATGAAGAACCGGCCCAGCGCATTGCCAGCCCCGGAGATCCTGGTTGTCGACGACGATCTCTATCTGCTGGCGGCGATCAAGCAGACCCTGGCCCTCAACGGCTATGCGGTGCATACCTTCGGCAATCCGCTCGATGCCCTGGCCCGCATCGGCGGAAACACCTATTCCGCAGTCCTGGCCGACATCCGCATGCCCGAGATGAACGGCCTGGTCTTGCTGGAGCGGATTCTGGCCAAGGACTCCGATCTGCCGGTGATTCTGATCACCGGCCACGGCGACATCAGCCTGGCTGTGGAGGCGGTCAAGAAGGGCGCCTACCATTTCCTGCAGAAGCCGGTGGACGAGGACATCATCCTCGCCACTTTGGCGCGGGCCATCGAACGGCGACAGCTGGTGCTGGAAAACCGCAGCCTTTCGCAACAGCTGACCGCCACCCGCGAGGGGCGGTCCCGATTTTACGGCCTGGTCGGCAGCCATCCGGTCATGCTCGGACTGTATGCGCTTATCGAGACCATTGCCAATGAAAGCGACCCGGTCCTGATCGTCGGCGAAACCGGCACCGGCAAGGAGTTGGCGGCCAGGGCACTGCACGCCATCGGCCGGCCGGAAACCTCGCCCTACGTGGCGGTCAACATGGGCGCCCTGCCGACGGAGATGATTGAGTCCGAACTTTTCGGCCACGAAAAAGGGGCGTTCACCGGCGCAATCCAACGCAAGGTGGGTAAGTTCGAATACGCCGGCGAGGGCACTTTGTTCCTCGACGAGATTTGCTCGATGCCGGCTTCGCTCCAGGCCAAGCTGCTGCGGGTTCTGGAGGAACGCTCCTTCACCCGGCTGGGAGGCAATACGGCCATCCCGCTCAAGGCGCGTGTGATCGCAGCCACCAACCGCGATTTGCAGGCCGAGATCGACCGGGGAAACTTTCGCCAGGATCTGTACTTCCGGCTCAATGTCCTGCCGGTGCGCCTGCCGCCGCTGCGGGATCGCAAGGAGGATATCCCGCTTTTGATCGAGGCCTTCCGGGCCGAATATTGCGACGACCAACACGGCGAGGTGGGTCCCTGCTCACCGGAACTGATCCGGCAGTTGATGCGGCAAGACTGGCCGGGCAATGTCCGCGAACTGCGGAACTGCGTCCGCCGCCACTGCGTGCTCGGCGGCAAGGAACCGACAGTGGCATTGCCTGCGGCCGCGATGGCCAGCGATGTGGATTTTCCCGAGATGTCATGGAAGGACTACATGGAGCAGCAGGAACGGCACTACATTGAGCAGATGCTCGGGCGGGCCGGCGGCCAGGTCAGCGCGGCCCACCGGGCGATGGGCATCTCGCGCAAAAGCCTGTACGACAAGATCAACAAATACAAAATCGCCCTCCATCAATTCCGGGAGGAGGAATCCGGGGGTTGAGCGTCCGGCGGACCTGTCTGACCATTCCGGCGAACCAAAGTAGAGTCGAGAGCAAGCCTGGCGCCACAATTCATTACCACCACTGATGGAGGAACAAACCCGTGAAACGGATCGAACTGTCCACGACCAGGGAATTCAACCCATTGGGGATGAAAGCGATCGTCCTGCATGATTCCGAGCACTTCAAGATCCTCAACTTCAACCTCAAGGCCGGTTCCTTGTTTCCCATCCACTCCCATGACCTCGACGGCCAGTTGTCCATTCTGGTGATCGAGGGCGAGGGGCTTTTCCTCGCCGATAACGAGGCGACCATGCCCGCCAGGACCGGGGACATGCTCATCTCCGACATCCGTGAGCCGCACGGAGTCCGGACGACCACAGACATGCGCATCGTGGTGACCATCGCCCCGCCCATCTGAGGAGCTGCCGCTCTTATCGCGCCGGCTGATTCTTTGGCTCCAAAATCTCCAGCAGGGCGGAACATCGCTCGCCGGCAGGCTGCTTCTTGCCGAGTTCGGCGACGATGCGTTCGATCCGCTGCCGGTCCTGATCAGGTAGCGTCGCAGGTTCCCGGAGCAGCCGGTAGCCCTCGGCGGCGATGGCACTGAAAAAATTGGCCTGCGGTTCACCCTGGCAGCCCTGGCGGATGTGTCCATACCATTCTTCGGCCACGACCGACATCCTTTCCTGCTGCGGTTGAAGCAGGGCCGCGGCCTCCCGCCGACGCCCCTCCCCTCTTTCTTCCTCGACCGCCTGCCCGACGTCAGTCGGCTCGGCTACCGCCTTTTCCTTTATTTCCTTCCTCTCCCACTCCCTGATCATGGCTGGCGGCGGCACCGCTTTTCGGGCTGTGTTTGCATCTTGCACGCGGATTTCCTGACGATCGGCCTTGGCCTGCTCGACGGGCCGAGTAAGGTGTTCCGGGGCGGGAAATGGTTGATCCTGTAGTTCCGCCGGTACTGGTTTCGCCTGAGGGGGAGCGAAGGCGGCGGCGGGAGGCGCGGGCATGACCGGCTCTGTCGTCGTTTTTCGCACCTGGGGCGGGCTGATCCGGTCGACCTGGGTGACGGGCAGGTTCAGCATGAGGACGACACTGGCCGCCGCCAGCAGCGAGCCCACGGTGGTTAATACCCGCGGCCGCCGAATCAGCCGCAGCAGGCCTATTTTTCTGCTGGCGGGCTGGTGCTGTTGCCATTCCTGATCCAGCCGCAGCCACAGTCCATAGCAGGCCTCGCAGTCCGCCATGTGCGCCCGGCAACCCACGGACTCCGCCTGCGCCAGCCGTCCCTCGACTAAGGCCGCCAGCGTTTCCGCTTCCGGACAAGGGCCGGGAGAGGCGGGTTGTTCGCTCGCCAGGGCCAGCAGGGCCAGCCTCCGATCCACCGCCCTCTTGTTTTCGTGCTCGTTCATGTGATGGCTCATGGTTTGTGGCGGGAGTTTTTTTCACCCCTGATATGTTGGACGGTTCCGCAACCCGATTGTGTCGTCCGCTCAGCTCAGCAAGAGCCGCAGTTCCTCTTCCAGCCCGGCCGAAGCCAAGTCCTGCCGCAGGCGAGCCAAAAGCCGCCGCAGCCGTCCGTGCGTCTGGTGCCGGTTCCAGTCGAGCAGCCGGCCGGCTTCCGCCACGGCCACACCGTCCCGGTAACAAAGTTTGAGCAACAGCCGCTCTTCGGGCGAAAGATGCAAGCTCAGCGCCGCCATCCGTTCAAGGAGGAGGGGATCGATTTCACAGGTAACATCGCCGTCGAACAGCAACCGGCCAAGCACGGCGAACAGACGGCTCCGCTCATCCTCCGCCAGCCGCTCCTCCTGGAGTGAACAGTCGCCCTCTGCCTCGGGCAAAACAGTGGTTTCGTCCAATGCGACCGACTCACCCGTGCGGGCGCCGCAATCGGGCATCTCCCCAAGAATCCGGTAGGCGGCCTGCTCGGCAGCCCGTATTGGGTAAGGAAGACCGTTGCCAGCCACGGCGGCGGCCTCGCCGGGGGTAAGCCGTTCCAGGCAGAGCAGGCGGAACAGGGTGAGCCAGATGCCGCCCAGGCGGCGGATCCAGGCGGGCGGCTTGCTCCGACCAAAGCGTTTGCGGGCGAAATCCTCCAACAGGCGCAGGGTGAGGGCAACGATGTAGGTGGTCACGGTCGAGCGACCGGCAAAGGCACGGAGCCGCCGCCAATCGTCGCGGGCCAGCCCGTCCATGACAAAAAGCGCAGCCTCTTCCGCCACAGCCCCCTGAGGAAAGCGGCGCGCGGCCAGCCGGTTGACAGTCTGCCAGTGCTCCATGGCCTGCCGCTGCCAGGGATTCATCGCTGTCGCCCCTTCCTGTTCGGTCAAAACACGCTCCAAAAAATCAGTAATGTCCGCTAGAGATTTGCATAGAGTTTTTGGTGGAAAAAAATCGAACAACATACTGAATTTTCTTAACAAGCCATCAAGGAGGCTCCGCAGCCATTTTCACAAGAATCCTTTTATTTCAGAAGGTTATAAAAATGGCGCCGCATCCCTTCAAACTCAGAAAACTGACCGCGCACAGTTACAAACATCTCTGCGCTCCGTTATGTTTGACCCTGGCAAATATTCCAAAACCCGCCGCCCGAGGCAACAGACCGCTGCAGATGGATTTTGAAGACCTGCTCCATGCCCTCATCTTCTTTCATCTCTAGGAGCATACCTCCGTCAGGCATCTGCTCCAGTCGCTCAAAAAGGATTGCTTGGCCAGAGAACATATTGCCCCGAAGAAAGGCAAGAGTTTGTGTATTCCGAGGCCATGAACGAGTGCAGGCTTGAGCAATTCCTCCAGGTCTTCGCGGTCTCCATTCGACGGGTCCGCCAATTGCGCAACCAAATCCTCAATGAATCCAGAGCAGGATGCACTGAATCGACCATGCATGCCTATACCCAATATCATACACGCAAGTCCTTAACCGGACAGTACTGTCAAAAAGTTTAAAATTTTTCAGAATGGGGGCGACACATCGCCTGCTCCGTGCCGTCCAATCGGATAAATGCGGCCACCATGCCGACTGGCCGTCTCTTCCAACCTTGAAGTTATTCAAAGGAGCCCGCGATGCGACGACCCCTGTTGATCACCCTGTTGATGCTCTTATTCCTGGCTGGCTGTTTTGCCCCGACCTCGGAACCGAACAAAGCAAAAGAACCCAGCCCTGGAACCGTCCAGGCTGTTTCGGCCCAAACTGCGCCCCAGGCCAAGCCCGTTCCCCAGATCAAGCCCGTGCCTTGGGTTGAAACTGTGCCTCAGGCCAAGCCTCAGGCCGAGGCGGAGCGGAAAGGATCGGCCCGGATGCCAGCCGCGCATGCCGATGCCACGGCCGCCGCCATGAAGACGGTCAGTGAGCGCTGCCTGGTGGTTCCCCCGCAGTTCGCGCCGGCCAGCCCGCCCCTGCCGCCCTGGAACCGGGAATCCTACAATGCCGTCCAGGAAAACGGCTTTGTCAACGTCAGCCGCAATCCACTTTCCACCTTCAGCATCAATGTCGATACCGCCAGTTACGCCAATGTCCGCCGGTTAGTCAACAGCGGCATCCTGCCGCCGGTGGGCGCAGTCCGAATCGAAGAGATGATCAATGCCTTCTCCTACGACTATCCGGACCCTGAAGGCCGTGACCCGCTCGGACTGAGCGCCGAGATCGGCCCCAGCCCCTTCCACTCCGGCTACCAACTGGCCCGGATCGGGATCAAGGCAAAGGAGATCGCCAGGGAGCAATTGCCGCCCTCGAACCTGGTCATGTTGATCGATGTTTCCGGGTCAATGCGGGACGCGAATAAACTGCCGCTGCTCAAGCAGGCCCTGCCGCTGCTTATCCGGCAGATAGGCGAGCGCGACCGGGTGGCCGTGGTCGTCTATGCCGGAGACGATCGCGTGGTGCTGCAACCCACACCCGGCAACCGGCAGCGGGATATCATGGCCGCCATCGAGAGCTTGCAGGCGGGCGGATCCACCCATGCCTCCGGCGGCATCCGCACGGCCTATCGGCTGGCCCGCCAAAATTTTCTGCCTAGCGGCAATAACCGGGTCATCCTGGCCTCAGACGGCGATTTCAATGTCGGCGTCACCAGTCTTGACCAATTGCAACGGCTTATTGAGCACGAACGCCAGTCCGGGGTCCATCTCACCGTGCTCGGCTTCGGCATGGGGAATTACCGTGATGATACCATGGAAATTCTCGCCAACAAGGGGAACGGCAACTATGCCTACATCGACAACTTGCTGGAGGCCGAGAAGGTGCTGGTCAAGGAACTGAGCGGCACCCTGTTCACCCTGGCCAATGACGTCAAGATCCAGGTCGAGTTCAATCCAGCCCGGGTGGGGGCCTATCGGCTGATCGGCTATGAAAACCGCGCCCTGCCCAATGAGGATTTCCGCGACGACCGCAAGGATGCCGGTGAGATCGGGGTCGGCCACCGGGTCACCGCCCTCTATGAACTGATCCCGGCCGGCCACTCCGCAGTTCCCCAGATCGATCCCCTCAAGTACCAGACTCTGCCGCCGACTCCAGCGGAAGACAGCCAGGAATTGCTGACCGTCAAGGTGCGCTACAAACCGCAGAGCAGTGAGGCCTCCCGGCAAATGAGCCTGCCGGTGCGCGAAACCGCTGGCTACCGCACCAGCGCCGATTTCCGTTTTGCCGCCGCCGTGGCCGGTTACGGCATGTTGCTGACCAATTCCCAACACCTCGGCACCTTCACCTGGGCCAAGTGCCTGGATTTGGCGCGCTCGGGCCGGGGATTCGACGCCGAGGGCCAGCGGGCAGAGTTGTACCGGCTGGTCGCGGCGAGCACCTTACTGGCTCGGCAGCAGGAAGGCGGGGGCGAGCCGGGGACTGAACCGCATCCCGTGCCAGTGCTCAGGTGAGCAGGGCGGGCCAGTCGAGATGGGGAAAGGTGCGGTGCAACAGGTGGTCGTCATCCTCAAGCCGCACCTCCAGATTGCTGAAGCTGGCCCGCGCCAGAGGGATGACCAAATCCGGCGGGCAAACCGTGTCGTTCGCGCCAGCCACCAGGAAAACAGGGACCGCCAGAGGGGTCGTCGGCGGCTGGTAGCCGCTGAAGTTGAGTGCCGGGGCCAGCAGGATGAGCCGTTGGCATTGGGCGGGGTGGCGGGCGGCGAAGCAGGCGGCCATCAGACCGCCGAAGCTCGAACCCACCAGGATCAGCGGCCCGGCCCCTGCCGTCTGTTCCTCCAGTTGGGCGAGTCGCTGTTCGAGGCCGCCGTGGTAATCTTGCATGCCCACTTGGGGAAAATGGGCGCGGAACCACTGGGCCTTGTTACCCCTGATGGAGGATTCGAGACCGTGGAGAAAGAGGAAGGTGGCCGGTGATTGGGACCAAGCGGATGCCATGCGGATTCCTTGCGGTTGGAGGAGGGTGAAGGAGTATTTCGGCCAGGAAGCCGAGGGCCGGGATACCAGATTCTGGCCCGGGTATACCGCATCCCTCTTTGTCGGCAACTTGTTTTTTTCGGACAACCGGGGCGGCGACGGGAAAAATCGCTTCCTTCCGGCGGCAGGCGGAAAAGACGAACCTTAGGTGCGCTCAGCAGATCCAAACGCATGGAACCAATGGCATGCTGACAATGCTGAGGTTCGCAAGCTTACTCCAGTCTATGAACCAAGCCATCTTTTTAAAATCATTACTTATACTGGAAATTGCCCTCCGACTATGCTCGTTGATTAATTCCAATTCGCTTTCAAGTTGAGATTAACAGGGATATGTTTGCGGCATGGCCAGACCACGGCGAACCGACGAAGAATTGGTGAGAAAAGCCCGGTGCGACGTCAGCGGTTCCAGGGATATGATGGAACTTCGCTGTGCGCAAGCAGTTCTGCTCCCTGCCGTCATGGGGGCAACTCTTGAGCAGACGGCAGCTTTGCTTGGAGTTTCAAGAGATTCGATCCCTCGTTTGCAGGCTCAGTTTCGGCAAAGCATGCAAACCGAGAAACCTCCACCCCGTCATGGGGGCGGCCGTCGTCGAGAGCTCATGACAGTTGAC
>Ga0123354_10006509_pt1 | contig 17372 bp, 10 predicted proteins | sample TergutLab28metaG_2_FD_97872 | JGI IMG/M metagenome (GOLD analysis project Ga0123354, IMG submission 97872) | Labiotermes labralis P4 segment gut microbial communities from Petit-Saut dam, French Guiana - Lab288 P4 | ecosystem: Host-associated > Arthropoda: Insects > Digestive system > Gut ...
CGGCAGCCGCGCGTGCCGAGCATTGGGTTCTGCTCGTGCAGCTTGGCGACGTGCGCCAGCAGCTCGCGCTCTGGCGCGATCTCGGCCTCGGGGGCACCGGTGAGCTCCATCTCTTGCACCTTCAGCGACTGCTCGGTGAAGTTGGGCAAGAACTCGTGCAGCGGCGGATCCAGCAGGCGGACGGTCACAGGCAGGCCCTTCATCGCGGTGAAGATGCCCTCGAAGTCGACCTGCTGCATGGGCAGGATCTCGGCCAGGGCCTCGGCCCGCTCTTCCTTAGTCTGCGCCAGGATCATCTTGCGGACGGCCGGCAGGCGGTCCTGCGCCATGAACATGTGCTCTGTACGCGTCAGGCCGATGCCCTCGGCGCCCAGCTCGCGGGCCTTGGCGGCGTCCTTGGTGTTGTCGGCGTTGGCCCTAACACCCATGGTGCGCACCTCGTCGGCCCACTGGACCACGCGCAGGAAGTCGTCGTTCATGCGCGCCGGGATCAATGTCAGGCCCTCGCCGAACACCTCGCCGGTCGACCCGTCGATGGTGATCACGTCGCCCTCGTGGAACACCGAGTCGCCGATGGTCAGCGTCTTGGCGTCTGTGTCAATCTCGATCGCCGTCGCGCCGGAGACGCACGGCTTGCCGAAGCCACGCGCCACGACCGCCGCGTGCGACGTCATGCCGCCGTGGGCTGTGAGGACGCCCTGCGCCACCAGCACGCCGTGGATGTCGTCGGGGGTGGTCTCGTAGCGCACCAGCACTACCTTCTCGCCCTTGGCGCCCATCTCGGCCGCGGTGTCGGCGTCGAAAACCAGCCCGCCGACGCCGGCGCCCGGCGAGGCCGCCAGGCCCTTGGTGATCGGCTTCGACTTGTGCGCCGGGTCGATCGTCGGGTGCAGCAGCTGGTCGAGCTGGTCGGGCTCGATGCGCATCAGCGCCTCTTCCTTGGTGATCATGCCCTCGTCGACCATGTCAGACGCCACCTTCAGCGCGGCAGCGGCCGTGCGCTTGGCGTTGCGGGTCTGCAGCAGGTAGAGCTGGCCGTTCTCGACGGTGAACTCCATGTCCTGCATGTCGCGGCTGTGGTGCTCCATCTTGTCCATGGTGGCGCGCAGATCCTTGTAGGCCTGCGGCACAACCTGCTCCATCTCAGCCAGTGGACGGGGTGTCCGGATGCCGGCCACGACGTCCTCGCCCTGCGCGTTGGTCAGGAACTCACCGTACAGTTCCTTGACGCCCGTCGCCGGGTTGCGGGTGAACAGCACGCCGGTGGCCGACGTCTCGCCGCGGTTGCCGAACACCATCTGCATGACGTTGACGGCGGTTCCCAGATCGGCGGAGATGTTGTTCGCCTTGCGGTAAACCTCGGCGCGCGGGTTCAGCCAGCTGTTGAACACGGCGGTGACGGCCCGGTAAAGCTGCTCGACCGGGTCGGTGGCCCAAGCGCCACCCAGTGCCTTGTTCGCGGCTTCCTTGAACTCGGCGGTCAGTTCTTTGATGTCATCAGCCGACAGGTCGGTGTCCTGCGCGGCGCCGCGGTCCTTCTTCATGGCCGTCAGCAAATCCTCGAACGTGTGCGCGGGGATGCCCTCGACGACCTCGCCGTACATCTGGATGAACCGGCGGTAGCAGTCCCAGGCGAAGCGCTCGTTGTCTGCCTCGCGGGCGATCGTGCCGACTGTCTCGTCGCTGATGCCAAGGTTCAAAATGGTGTCCATCATGCCGGGCATCGACACCACGGCGCCCGACCGCACTGATACCAGCAGCGGATGGGTGGCGTCGCCAAGCTTGCGGCCGGTGCGCTGCTCAAGGCGGGCCAGGCCGTCTTCAATCTGCTTGTGCAGGTCGGCCGGCCACGTGCCGCCAGCCTTCATCGTCTCGACGCAAGCCTGCGTGGTCACGGTGAATCCGTCGGGTACCGGGATGCCAATGCGCATCATCTCGGCGACGCCGGCGCCCTTGCCGCCCAGCAGTCCCTTCATCGAGGCATCGCCCTCGGAAAGGTCGTAGACATACTTCTCAGCCACGAGTGTTCCTCTTTTCGTGTTTGCGGACGCCCCGATCGGCCTCCAGCAAGTCTTTTCATGGAGACGAACGGCCACCGGCCGAAGCCGGGCCCGTCCGTCGAGTCAGTTTACTATTGTGGAACCTGATTGGCAGCCTTGGGGGCGCAGTGCCGCCAACTTGCCTTGTGGACGGCGGTTCGGACTGTGGATTTTTGACGCTGTGAGAATGCTATGCCTTGTCAGAGCCAGATGAGTCGAGTTTTCGGCCGTTCATACGGTAGTCTGTACATATGTCAACAGAAACAATCGTGGTGAAAGTGCGCTCTGCGTTCCTGTTCCTGGTGTTCAGCGTGGTTGCCGGAGTGATCGCGGGGCTGATAGCCGTCCCGATGTTGCTCGTCGGCACGGGTCTTATTAACACAACGGAGAAGGACTGGAATCAGGTAGCGCTCAACCTGATCACCCCACCCCAATGGCAGGGCTCGAAGGTATACATGGCAGACGGATCGCTGCTGACGACCTTCGCCGACGAGAGCCGGCAGTATGTGCCGATCTCTGATATCAGTGACTACATGCAGAAGGCGCAGGTAGCCATCGAAGACCACCGCTATTACAGCCATGGCGCCATCGACCCGATCGGCATGCTGCGCGCGGCGCTCGGCCACTTCGTGGGCGAGACCGACCGTGGGGCGTCTTCAATCACGCAGCAGTACGTGAAGATGGTTCGCGTGCAGGTCGCCCAGGAGAACAACGACAAAGTGGCGGAAAAGGCTGCTGTCGAGCAGACCATCTCGCGGAAGATCATCGAGATGCGCTACGCGATGGCCATCGAGAAGCAACTGACAAAGGACGAGATTCTCGAGCGCTACCTGAACATGGCCTACTACGGTGACAAGACGTACGGCGTCGAGTCGGCGGCACAGCATTACTTCGGCGTGTCGGCGAAGGATCTCGACCTGGCGCAGTCGGCCATGATCGCCGGCCTGGTGCAGAGCCCCGGCTCGACTGACCCGGTGCACCACCCGGAGGCGGCGGTCAACCGGCGCGACTACGTGCTCGACCGCATGTCCGACTCGGACGTCGGCTACATCACGGCGACCGAGCGCGACGAGGCCAAGGCTGTGCCGTGGGATCCCGGGACGGTGGTGCCGCTGCGTAACGGCTGCGCGAACGCCAAGTACCCGTTCATCTGCGATTATGTGAAGACGGTGCTGCTGAGCGACAAGATGCCGGGGCTCGGATCGAACTCCGACGAGCGCTGGACCACGCTGCAGCGCAGCGGTATGAGCATCTACACGGTGGTCGACCCGGCGGCGCAGAACTCGGCGCAGCATGCGGTGTCGAAGCTGATTGACCCACGCGACCCGGTGCTGGGGGTGGTCGTGCTGCTGCAACCGAAGACGGGGCTGATCATCGCCATGGCGCAGAGCCGCCCGGTCGAGGGCAACGACACCAAGGCGGGCCAGACGTACTGGAACTACGCCGTGGGCAGCGACATGGGCGGCCCGGAAGGGTTCCAGGCTGGGTCGACGTTCAAGATATTCACGTTAGCGCAGGCGTTATCGCTCGGCGTGCCGTTCAGCACCAGATATGACGCCAAGAGCCGGGTGGACATGTCTGGCAAGACGTTCATCAGTTGCTCGGGGCCGTTCAAGATCGGCAGCTACTCCGTGCGCGGTGGCGCCGGCGGGCCCATCGACTTGCTGACGGCGACGGCCAACTCGGTGAACACGTACTTCATCCAGCTTGAGCGCGACGTCAGCATCTGCGGCGCCGTCAAGATGGCCCAGGCCGCCGGCGTCAAGGCCGCCCTGGCCCAGAACGGCGGCACCGACCTGATCAAGAACATCCACGCCGACGGCTTCCCGTCGTTCACGCTTGGCACCATTGAGGTGGCGCCGCTGACCATGGCCGGGGCCTTCGCCACGTTTGCCAACCAGGGCAAGCACTGCGACCCGATCATGATCGCGTCGGTCACGACGCAGGATGGCCAGGACATCGCGGTGCCCAGCGCCAACTGCAAGCAGACCATCAACGCCAACGTGGCGGCCGGCGTGACGCAGGCGCTGCAGGGCGTCATGGCCCGCGGCACCGGTGCTCCTTGCCGCATCCCGGGTGGCTACCCGCAGGCAGGCAAGTCCGGCACGACCGACAAGTCGTGGTCTGTGGCGTTCGGCGGCTTCACGCCGCAGGTGGCCGGCTTCGCGACCATCGCGGTTGACAAGAAGGCGTCGTTCTGGAAGAACCACAAGATGTCGGTCGGCGGCTGGAGGCTGCCGTACTCGCACACGCTGTTAAATGGCACCGGTGGCCGTGATGCCGGACGCATCTGGTCGGCCGCCATGACGGCCGCGCTGAAGGGCAAGCCCAAGACGGGCTTCCCGGCTTATCATCCGGTGAACACCGGGTGGAGTTCGCCGAACACGTACACGGCCCCAGCGCCTAAGCCGAAGCCGTCCGCTGGCGGTGGCGGTGGCACCACAACCAACCCGCCCGCGACAAACCCCACTAACCCGTAGCCTTGGACACGGGTATGACGCTACGGCGCCTGGCCGGCTTCACCGCCGGGCTGGGCGCCGTCGCCATTGCCGGGGCCGCTATTGAGGCCAACGCCTACCGCGTCGTCAATCACGACGTGACCCTGCCGCCGTACGGCAAACCGCTGCAATTAAGCGTGTTGCACTTGAGCGACACGCACTACCAGCGCGGGCAGCGGACCAAGGCCGCGTTCCTCGAATCGCTGACCGACCTGCGCCCCGACATGGTGGTTTTCACCGGTGACATGGTGGCCGACGACGATGGCGTCGAAGAGTTCCTGGACGCCATCGCCGGGCTGCTACTGCTGCCGGGGGTGTTCGTGCGCGGCTCGAACGACTACTTCGCGCCGCGCCGGGTCAACCCGCTGTCGTACCTGGTTGGCGGCCCGCGCCGCCGGCTGCCCAAGCTGCGCCGGTTGCGCTGGCAGCATCTGACGAATGTGCTTGTAGACGCCGGGTGGCATGACGTCGACAACGCCATCGCCACTGTTGAGCTGCCGAATCTGACCGTGATGGTGCGGGGCACCGACGACGCCCACATCCGCCGCGACATCTACATCCCGGGCGGCGACAGCGGCGCCGACCTGCTTCTGGGCGTCACCCATGCCCCCTATCGCCGCGTTCTGGCCGCCATGGCCGCCGACGGCGTGTCGCTGGCGCTGGCAGGGCACACGCACGGGGGGCAGATCTGCCTGCCGGGCATCGGCGCGCTGGTAACCAACTGCGATTTGCCCCCGTCGCTGGCCAAGGGGTTGTTCATGTGGCCCGACGCCGATCCCGGGGCGTCGCCAAGCCAAGTAGGCCTACAAGTGCACGTAACCGGGGGCGTGGGCGCTTCGCCGGGGTTCCCGCTGCGGGCGTTCTGCCGCCCGGAAGCGTGTTTGCTGAAAATACATGGCTAAACAGTGGCGCTCAGGTCACAATGTTGGCACAATTAGATAAGTGCCAAAGAGTGCCGCTGTCATGGTACGTGTGCCGGGAGAGGTGACAAACCACAACGGTAACGTTGTTTCGCCAGCGGAATCATTGGCGCCACCCGTAGCAGGCACCCTGGCGCGGGTTTGTACACGAAGGAGCCATCCATGGCAACGCAGCGCACTTGGCGCACCACTTACACCCCGGGTACATGGCTTGTACTCAGCGGCCCGCAGGCGTTGGTAGCCGCTCGTCCGACAACGACAGACTTGGCAGGCCAGCTGACGTCAGTGTGGTCAGACGTGGTGGCGGCCCACGACCTCGAATCGCTGGTCAGCCGGCTGATGCATTGGGGTCTCGACGTGGTACCTGACCTGATCGTGATTGTCGACGACAACGGCTTGAGCTGCGTAGTCCGCGGCTCGTTGCGGGTGCGCGATGCCGACAACGGAATCGTCGTGGCCGACGGCCATGGGCAGACGGCCTGGCGGGCGTCGAGTCTTGAGGCGCGCCACATCGTCATCGACTTGCCCGGCGAGCAGCCCGGGCCGGCGCGCCTGCCGCTCGCGGTTGGCGTGGTGACGGCCAGCAGCATTGAGGTGGACGCCCGTGACGGCGCCCGGGTGGACATGCGCGACGGTCTGTCGTTCCTGGCCGCCCCCGCACCAGCGCCTGTGGCGTCGCCAATCACGATGCCGGCGCCTATCCCGATGCCGGCGCCCGTGCCGATGCCTGAGTCCATACCCGCGCCGATCCCGGAGCCAGCGCCATATCTGAGCCTGGTGCCCGAGCCGGCGCCAGCGCCGGCGCCGATGCCGTACCCGGCCTGGCCGGGCGACGAACCAGCACCGGAGCCTGTTCCCGCGCCGGCGACTGAGCCGCCATCGGTCGAGCAGGCGCCATGGCCAACCCCGGAGCCCGCGCCGGCGGCAGTGGATCAGGCGCCTTGGCCGACGCCGACGCCGGAACCCGAGCCTGCGCCCATTCCCGAGCCCGTGCCCGAGCCGATCCCGATGCCCGTGTGGCCCGGTGATGTTCCGGTGCCCGCGCCGGAACCGGTGCCAGCGCCGGAACCGGTGCAAGAGCAGCCCCACTGGCCGGTCCCCGAGCCAGTGCCGCAGCCCCAGCCAGTGCCGGAGCCCCAGCCCATGCCGCAGCCGCAACCCGTGCCCGTCCCGCCGACGGAGCAAGCCCCCTGGGCGCCGGTTGAGCAACCGCCGGCTGAACAACCGCCGGCTGGCGTCGATGACGAGGGCCGGTTCGTCCGCCAGTTCATTCCGACCGGGCCGCTGCCCGTGCCCGAACCAGCACCGGCGCCAGCACCGGAGGCAGCGCCAGCGCCAGCCGCCCAGCCCGGTGGCTCGGAATGGTGGCCGGCTGAGTCACAGCAACAGGCCGTCCAGCAACCTGTCGAGCAGCCCCAGCAGGCGGCCCCGCATGACATCAGCGCCCCGACCGGGGCGTCGCAAATCGTCTTTGCCGACGGCCAGACCTGGTCGGTCGACGAGCCGCTGCTGGTCGGACGGGTGCCGCAGGCATACCCCGGCGAGGAGGCCCGCCTGGTGCGGGTGGCCAGCCCGCATCACGACATCTCGCGTACGCACGTGCGTATCGAGCTGTATGACGGAGCCGTCTGGGCCACTGACCGCGACTCGACGAACGGCACCGTGGTGCACAACCCGGGCCAGGAGCCCATCACGGCGCGGCCGAACCAGCCGGTGCACGTGTGGGTCGGCGGCGTGATTGACATTGGCGACGGCATGACCATCCGGGTCGACTAGGCGCTAGATTCTGCATTTTCCGTCGTCCCATGGGTGGTCGCCCCTTACCATTCCGAATAATCGGGCGTCCTGGCACCTTCGTGCTTGAAGACGCCCGATTTCTCAGAATCTAACACCGGTCTGCCACGGCACCCGACCAACATTGCCTGTGCATAACCCCGAAAGCGGCCGCTGTCAGGCACCAGACTCGAACCATGACCAAATATCTGGCGCTACCAGACGGGCTGTACACCATCGCGAACCGCCAAGGGGGTGCTGTCAGCCGTCGCCAATACCTGGCTGCCGGGGTGTCCGATGCTGTCATCGAACGTCTCATCCGCCATGGCGACGCCAGACGCCTTGCCTACGGCGTGGTGGCGCTGCGCCAGGACAACTGGCTTCAGACCGTATGGGCCGGGCTGCTGCTCGGCGGCGAAGGTGCCGTGGTCGGCGGAATGGCCGCCGCGAAGATGAACGGCCTGCTAGAGGCACCACCACCGATCATCGACATCTACGCACCGAACGGCCGCGTGCCACATATCGGCCCCTGGCGCTTCCACCGATCGCATCGGGCAGTCTATGGATATCCGCCCCACACAGGCATCGACCAGACCTTCGTCGACCTGGCCGGCACCATCCCCGATGACCAAATGATGGCGCTTCTAGCCACAGCTGACTACAAAGTCAACACCGCGGCGGTCCTCACCATGCTGGCACACTACCGCCGCCACCAAGGGCGCGACCAGCTGACCAGACTGATCACAGACTTCGACGGCGGTGTCCGCAGCGTCCTCGAATACCACTACGCCATACTCGTCGAGCGTCCCCACAAACTGCCCGTCCCCACAAGACAAGGCAAACCACTGGGCACACACCCCTGTGATGTCCTGTACGAGCAGTACAAGCTGATCATCGAACTGGACGGCCGGCAATTCCACGAGGGGCTAGTTGCCAGCCGGGACTCCTCGCTCGACAACCGCCACCTGTTGGCTGGCTACACCACGATGCGGTTCGGCTGGTCCGACGTCAACAACTCACCCTGCCGAACCGCTAACCAGATCGCCGAAGCACTTACCGCCCGCGGATGGGCCGGACGCCCCAAGAAGTGCCCGAATTGCGCACCATGAACACCTACCATTCCGAATAATCGGGCGTCCCTCGCCAACTTTGCTTGCAGACGCCCGATTTCTCAGAATGGTAGTCCGTGGACGACAAGACGGCCTGGTTGGGATGACCATCCGGGACGACTAGGCGCCCTAGAGTAGCCTTGATTGAGGCGCTGACCCAGCGCCAGCACATCGGAGGTCACCGTGAATCGCAGCAACCCGCCCTGCAAAGCCATCGTGCTCGCCGCCGGCCATAACGCCACCACCCGCCAGTTGCTGCTGCAGCCGCTGGGCAACTCGACGGTGATCGAGCAGAGCCTGGCCAACGTCACCGCCGTCGTGCGCAAGCAAGACGTGATCATCGTCATCGCCGCCGGCGACCAGACGCTGCGCAAGGCCCTGGGCCCCACCTGGCGATTCGTCGAGCAGGCAACGCAGGCCGGCACCGGCGACGCCGTGCGCTGCGCCCGCGACGAACTCGAGGGCTTCACCGGCGACGTGCTGATCGCTTACGGCGACACGCCCATGCTGCGGGCGTCTTCACTCCGCGGCCTGCTGTGGCGACACGAGCTGACGGGCGCCGACTTCTCGCTGCTGACCGCCATGCTGCCAAACCCCGGCGACTACGGCCGCGTCGTGCGCGGCAAGACCGGGCGCATCACCGAAATCGTCGAGGCCTCGGACACCACCAACAAGCAGCGCCCCATCCACGAGGTCAATGTCGGCGCGTATGTGATCAGCGCCAATCTGGTGATCACCAAGCTCGACGAGCTGGCTCTGCTCGGCGAGCACCGCCTCACCGAGCTCGCCGAGCACCTGATCGCCGAGGGCAAGCACATCGCGTCTTACGCCATCATGGACGCCGACGAGGTGCAGGGCATCAACACCGCCGCGGAGCTCGAAGCGGCGTCTGACATCGTGCTGAAGCGCCTGTTTGCCCCGGCGCACACCATCGAGACCGGCGAGATCGCCTTCGGCACCGGCGGCTGGCGGGCGCTGATCGGCGAGGCGTTCACCATCCATAATGTGAGACGGCTGTCTCAGGCCGTCGCCAATCAGGTGGTGCGCGCGGGTGCCGAAGCCGGCGGGGTGGTAGTCGGCGGCGACCGCCGGTTCCTGTCCACTGAGGCGGTGAGCGCCGCCGCGGAGGTGTTCGCCGGCAACAACATCGCCGTCAAACTGCTGGTTGACGACGTGCCGACGCCGCTGGTCAACTACGCCACCCCGGCGTTGGGCTGCCACTACGGCCTGATCGTGACCGCCAGCCACAACCCGCCGCTGTGGAACGGCATCAAGGTATTCCGCGCCGACGGGTCGCTGCCCCTGGAGCAAGAGACGGGCGAGCTGCAGCGCGAGGCCAACAGCCTGACGCAGGCCGACGTCGTGGCGTTGGACTATGACATTGCCAAGCGCGCCGGCCTGATCGAAGAACTCGACCTGACAAGCGATTACGTCTCATTCGTCGAGCAGTTCATCGACGTCGAGGCCATGCGCACCGGCAAGCCTGTGCGCGTCATCGTCGACCCGATGCACGGCACCAGCCAGCTGACCCTCGGCATGGTGCTGTCGGACGGCCGGGTGCGCGCCGAGTTCATCAACAGCGAACACAACCCCCTGTTCGGCGGCCACGCGCCCAAACCGGACCCCGAGCTGCTCACCGAGCTGATCGACCTGATCCGGCTCGGGCACGGCAAGTACGACGCCGGGATGGCCAACGACGAGGACGGCGACCGCATCGGCATCATCGACGAGACCGGCCGCTACATCAGCACGAACGAGTTGCTCGTCGTGCTCTACTGGTACCTGCACGAGGTGCGCGGCCTGAAGGGCGGCGTCGTGCGCAACCTGGCCACAACCCACATGCTCGACCGGCTGGCAGAGCACTTCGGCGAGCAGCACCTTGAGGTGCCCGTCGGCTTCAAGTGGATCACCGCCGGCATGGAGCAGATCGACGCCCTGGTCGGCGGTGAGTCGTCCGGCGGCCTGACCATGCGCGGCTACCTGCTGGGCAAGGACGGCATCTTCGCCTGCGCGCTGGTGTGCGAGATGCTCGCCCGCACGGGTAAGCCGCTGTCACAGCTTGTCAGCGAGGCTTTGGATATCACCGGCCGTCTTGTTCAATTGGAGACGGGCGTTCCCGCCACCCCCGAGATGCGCATCGAGCTGCCGCGGCGCATGGCTGGCGCGGCACCGAAGGAGATTGCCGGACGCCCCGTCGAGAACGTCAGCACCATGGACGGCATCAAGTGCTACCTGCAGGGCGGAGCCTGGGTGCTGCTGCGCTTCTCGGGCACCGAGCCGGTGCTGCGCATGGTCGCCGAGGCGCCGACGGAGGCCGAGGCGGCGGAGTTGCTCGAGTGGGTCAAGACGTTCTCGGGAGCTGAGGCGTAATCCCCCGCCGCGTCCGCCATGTAATGCGTTCACTTCTGCGTTGCGACCCAAGCCAGATGATCCGGACTCCACACGGCTCCTTCTGCAACACCGATGATCAACGGATCAATGAACACCCTCATCAGAGCCAGTGCCTCAGCAATGCCATAACTGGCTGCTGGAGTGTTCCTGATACCTTTTGAGTATCCTTTGCCCCAGCCTGCCGGAACGGTGAAGGACTGAGGCAAAGTAAGCCGTCGCAGTTTCGCCTCGTTGTGCAATGCAACAAAAGCGTCATCGGCAGCAACAGTTTGGGTAACCGCGATGACGACGAGGTCAATCAAGTCCTTTTCCCGGCTGGAAGGATGTCCACCGTACATGGCCAGGCTAGCGCAAACCTTGTCCGCGATCTGCCGCTCGATCGGGTAGAGGCGATATGCGAAACTGGTGAGTCTCGGCAGTGACAGACGGTTAGCCGGTTCAGCGACTGTCAGGTTTGTTGTGGCGCCAATGTGAGCTGATAGATCGACTTGGATCGGATCTAAGGATTTCATGCCGAGATATGCGTCAAAGATGACGCGGTAACCATCAGCGTACGGTTGCAGGTCGTCCCCCAAGATTACGTGGTGCTCCCTGTAGACGAACCTGAAGAAATCACACAGGTCGATCGCTGCAAGGCGCCGAAGGTCCGCCAGAGCATGGTCCTTGTCATAGCCGTCGAGGTACAGATCAGCGTCTAAGGTGCGCCTCGCGTTAGGGACGCGCGCAAGCATGCCGCTGCCACCTTTGAGGACCCATTCGGAGTCTTCACCGTCGCTAAACACCCGGCAGAGGAACCGGTCGTAATGAGCCTGCCGAATCAGATCGTTGATCTGCCGGGAGGGATCGGACAAGTTAGCAGCTTTGGCAGCCTCCTTGATAGCCATCTCCACAGCCATTGCATCGGGATACACCCTCTGTGGTTCAATCACGATGCTTGCTCTCTTCGGTGATGGGCTGATCTGGTGTGCCAGCATCGGTCAGCTCCAGTGTGGTTTTCATGCGAACCGCCATTTGTCTTAGTTGTCTACTCAGCCTTGGATCAATACTCCCATGCGCAAGCGCGGCTTTTGCCATGCTCTCCTGGATTTCCCTTATCGCAGCGATGGTTTCGGGTGGCATAACAATGCCGGACAGTTTCCTCGCTAGATCGCTAACCGCGGCTTGAGATTGGGGTGGAATGGCAACCTTGGATAGTGCCTGACCTAGGTCGTGCACCAGTTGAAGCTGCACGTTCTGGGCGGACACCGTGGCCATGGACTGCAGTGAGCCGGCTATCGCCTCCCACGCAGCCGGATTGATTGACATAAGGGAGTTCTCAACTATCTTCGCTGCCAATGGTGTGGCGGATACCGCCTTGACCAGCGAGTCGACGTCGCGCTGGGCAAGGCGTTCAAGCTCCGCGTAGAATGCCATACCATCATCTCGTTTGAACCCGTTGCGCTTAGCCAGAGGAGTTAGCAGTTCCACCAGCTTGTCAGTGTCGATGATGCTTGTGTCTGCTAGCACGTCGGCAATCAGTGATCTGTCTAGCCCTTCGTCCACAAGATCAGCGATAGTCTGCTCAGGCGTGGTAACCGGTAGACCCTCGCTTACTGTGATGCTTTGTTCCGGCAGTTGTCTAATGCGAAACGTCAGCTCATTGCGTTGCGTTTGACGGCGTGAGGGGACGGTAAACTGGTACGGTTCCGGGACAAGATCCCCCAGGCCAAGAAGATATGTTGCAGTTGAGCCCGACGCGACAGTCTCAGCAGGCGTGCGATCTAGACGCTCCTGTGCAGTGAGTCTGGGGCTGATCGAAAGCCAAGCAGCCTTGATCGCGTCGAACCTATCTGGAGGTGTACCTGCGTCGCGGTAGAGACCGTGACCAATGCGTTCCAGATGTCCAAGTTCTGCTAGCCGTGAGAGTTGAAGACGGGAGATACCGCGAGCATCCGCCTGTGCGGTTGTCACCATGCCCCATTGGCCTACCGTGACATCCCCCAGTATTCTGAGAGCAACTGTCGTCTTCATGCTTTGATTGTATCAAATATATTGATACATTTCAAGGGGTAACCAGATCAGTATGGACACCAGTCATATTGAACAATACCCACCCAACCCTTGCGGAGGGGGCCACTAGACTGGAACCATGCGAGTACTGCTTACCGGCGGGGCCGGATTCATCGGCAGCCACGTGGCCGTCGAGCTGATCGCGGCCGGGCACGAGGCCATCATTGTCGACGATCTGTCGAACTCCACCGCCGATGTCATCGACCGCATCGAGCAGGTCAGCGGCACCCGGCCCGCGTTCTATGAGCTCGACGTGCGCGACGAGCCCGGGCTCACGGCGGTGTTTGATCAGCACCGTCCCGACGCCGTGATTCACCTGGCCGGGCTCAAGTCGGTCGGCGAATCCGTCGCCCAGCCCCTGCACTACTGGGACGTCAACCTGAACACAACCATCACCCTGCTACGGGTGATGGCGGCTCACGACTGCAAGCAGGTGATCTTCAGCTCGTCTGCCACCGTCTACGGCACGCCCGAGGAGCTGCCCCTCACCGAGGCCAGCCGGGCGGGCGTCGGGCTGGCAAACCCCTACGGGCGCACCAAATTTGCCAACGAGCAGATCCTGGCCGACGCCGCCGCGGCGTCGGCAATCAGCGTCTGCCTGCTGCGCTACTTCAACCCCGTCGGCGCGCACCCCAGCGCCCTGCTCGGCGAGAACCCCCGGGGCGTCCCCAATAACCTGATGCCGTACGTAGCGCAAACTGCGGCAGGGTTGCGCGACAAGGTGTTCGTTTACGGCGACGACTACGACACCCCGGACGGCACCGGCGTGCGCGACTACATCCACGTCGTTGACCTGGCCAAGGGACACGTCGCGGCGCTGGGCAGCGACGCGCCCGGGGTGCAGGTGTTCAACCTCGGCACCGGCGATGGCGTCTCGGTGCTGCAGCTGATCGCGGCTTACGAACGCGCCGTCGGCCGCCCGATTCCGCACGAGATTGTTGGCAGACGCCCCGGTGACGTCGACGCCAGCTACTGCTCACCGGCGAAGGCGCAGGCCCAGTTGGGCTGGCACACCACGCTGACGATTGACGACGCCTGCCGCGACTCCTGGCACTTCCAGAGCGCGGCTCACTGATCCAGCGACCGCACCACCAAGCCCGTGCGCAGTTTCGGGGTGAAGAACGTCGACTTCGGCGGCATCAGCAAGCCCTCCGTCGCCGTGCGGCGGATCTCTTCGATGGTGGTGGGCCTGATCAGCACCGCCCCGCTGTGCTGGCCGACGACGCCCTGCACCTCGTCAAGCCCATGCTGATAGGTCACGCTGAGCCCGTCGACCCCTTCCAACGCGTGCTCGAGCCACAGCCCGTCCAGCGGCCGCAGCCCTTCGAACTGCCCCGGCCGGGGCGTCATCCATTCGGCGGAACCGTCGGGCGCCACCAGCACGAGTTGCGCCGACTCAACCATCTGGTCGAGAATGCCGCGCGACAAGACCCCGGCCGGCGCCAGGTCGAACGACTGCGCCAGGGCGTCGCGCAGCACCGCGAACGGCACGCCGTCGTACAGGCGGTGGATCGCCTCGATGTTCAGCTGGTCGGCCACCAGCTCGCTGACGAACATCAGCGTGTAGTCGGCCGGCCCCGGCCCCACCTCGGCGCGGTACCGCTGCGCCACCCCGTAGCGGTGGTGGCCGTCGGCAATCAGCACGTCGGCCGTCGACGCCAGCGCCCGCACCGCCGCGATCGACGGCTCGTCTGCAATCGGCAGCACCTCGTGCGTCACCCCCTGCTCGCTGAGATTGGACGGACGCCCGGGCGCTTGTTGCCAAATGGCCTCCAGCGTGCGGGCGAACCCCGGCGCCAGCGACAGCCCCCACACCGGTGACAGGTTGGCGCCGGTCGCGCGCGTCAGGTCAAGCCGGTCGGTCGACGCCTTGGCGGTCACGTTCTCATGCGGCAGCACCCCGCCGTCGCCGTAATTGACGACGGGCACCGCCGCCAGCACCCCGAGCATCGTGCGGCTGGCGCCGGTGGCGTCGTCAAAGCTCAGCCGGTACAGCGTCAGCGTCGGCGCCTGGTCGCGCACCAGCACCCCGCTGGCCATCCAGGCGCGCAGGGTTTCGCCGGCCTCGCGGTAGCCTTCCGGGGTTTGGGACGGCAGATCAACATGCGAGATGTTGTGCGCGTCCCGCGCCTTGTACATCGCCACCTCGGCGTCGGACAGTACATCGTAGGGCGGCGTGGTGACAGCTAGTAGGTCGGTCTGGGGGGCATAGCGCCAAGCGCGGAAAGGCATCACATCAGGCATGTCACGAGCCTATCAAGTCGGTCGCCAGAAAATGTGGGACAAAGCCGTTGCTCATCGCCAGATCCCTGGGCTTGAGGCCCGAAATCGGCCTTGGACTTCGAATTTGTCCCACTTCACACCAGCGGTCCAAGTGCCCGGCCGGTTCCGAAAAGCGTCACACAGGCAGGCGCGTTGTCACGCCACGGGCTTGTAGCACCGCGATCATTGTCTTGTCGCTCGTGGCAACATAGTCGAGCACTGCACCCAATGATTCAGCCGATGCGATGTGAACAGCATCGAGCGACTTGATCACTTGCGGAAGGCGCCTGGCGCTGTTGATGATGTCCCGCGTCAAAGGGATCATGTCAATCCGCTTCAGCGCGTTGGCCACTTGATCCGGCAGCTCAGTCAACGTGGGATTCTCGTGAACCAGCCTGATGGCTGTGCGATCTGCCTCCAGCCACAGCAATTCCGAGCTGACAAGGTGTTTTGATGTCGCGGTAAGCAGCTTCCAAGACGCATCATGCCCGGTGGCGTCCACCAGACAGGCCCGCAGAAACACTGAGGTGTCAACGTAGATGACGCTCACAGTTCAGCCCTGTCGGCCCGATCCTGATCGAGCAGGGCATCAATGTCAACACCCGCTGCCATTGGTTGGAAGTGGGCCAACCTATCAGCAGCTGAGATGACGCGTCCGTCGGCAATCAACTGCTCATAGTCGTCGGTCTGTCTGAACGGGGTGATGCGTGCTTGCGGTTGCCCATCTTTGGTGACGATCAACGCCTCACCTCGCCGTACCCGTTCGAACACAGCCGATGTGTGCTGATTAACCTCGCGGATAGTCACTGTCTGTGTCATGTTTCAAGCATAGCAGTCATGTCAGACATGTTCTACATAGGGGTTCCCGGCCCTCAACCCAGCTTTGCCGTGATTGTTGGCAGCCCCAAGGCGCCGCCATACCTCCGACCTCGACGACCTGCCGAGAGTTGGGTTGTTACCGGATTCCGGACCAAACGCCGTCTCACCGATGGTGGGAACCCAACTCTCGACGGTCATGTGGAGGGTGGGTGGACGGGGTGGGTGGGAATTAGCTTGCTTGACGACGCCTCACCAGGATCGCCGCACCTCCCAGGATCGCCAACATCGCCACCAGCATCCACACCGGCACCATGCCCGCCAGACTGCCGCCCGTCGCCGCAATCCGGCTCACCTGCGACTGGCCTGCCGCGTTCTTGCCCGCCGGTTGCGCGTGCGTGGCCACCTTCGCCGGCGCCGACACCGTCTGCACCAAGCTGTCGTCCGGCGTGTGGCCCGCGGCCGAGACCGCGAAGCCCAGCGAACCCGAGCTCGCGTCCGCCGCCGTCACCACGTACGGCTTCGCCGACGTGCACACCATCGACTCGCCGTACCCCAGCTGATCCTGCGGGCACACCAGTTGCGGCGTCGCGCCCGTGCCGGTGAACGACGCGCCAACCACCGTGACATCGCCGACCGTGACGTCGCCATCATTTGTCACCGTCGCCTGGTAGCCGACCTGCTGCCCGGCACCGAACCCGCTGAGCGGGCTGGCCGTCAGCATCACGCCGAGACGCGGCGTCTGGTCAGTCGTGAACGTCGCCGTCGCCACCGCCGAGCCCACCGGGGTGCCCATCGCCGTCAGGCCCATGGCCATCGCGCCGTTGGACACCGGCGCGCCCGCGTCGACATCGGCCTGCTGCACCACGTACGTGGCATAGCAGTTTGTGGACGCCCCGGCGCTCAGCGCCGTCTGGTCGCACACGCCGTCGGCAATCAGCCCGTTGCCGTTGAAGGCCCCGAAGAAGATCCCGATGTTCATCACACTGATCGACCCGGTGTTTGTCACCGTGTAGTCGTACGTCACCGTGTCACCAGTCCACAGCATGGACCCCGGCAACGCCGTCACCGACAGCGCCAGCCGCGCCGTCATGTCCGGCGTGAACTGCGCCACCGCCACCGGCGACGCCACCGCGCCGCTAGACGCGTTGCCCATCGCAATGGCGGTCAGCGAGACCGGCAGCCCGGCGTCGACATCGCCCTGCACGGCAACATACGTCGCGGTGCAACCAACCGACGCCCCTGGCGCCAGCGACTGGCTGTCGCACGAGACAACCGGCTTCACCCCGGCGCCGCCGAACTCGGCGACCAGCACCGTGATGCCCGATAACGTCGTCGCGCCATCATTCGTGACGGTGAACGCGTACGCCACCGACCCGCCGGCCCGCACCGCGCTCTTCGGCGTGACGGCAGCCGTCAGCTTGAGCGACGCCACCACGTTCGGCGCGAACTGCGCGCTGGCCTCCGGCGACGCCACAACACCCGCAGCGCCCGTGCCAGACGCCACGGCCTTCA
>Ga0123354_10006513_pt1 | contig 17369 bp, 6 predicted proteins | sample TergutLab28metaG_2_FD_97872 | JGI IMG/M metagenome (GOLD analysis project Ga0123354, IMG submission 97872) | Labiotermes labralis P4 segment gut microbial communities from Petit-Saut dam, French Guiana - Lab288 P4 | ecosystem: Host-associated > Arthropoda: Insects > Digestive system > Gut ...
CCGACAGAGCGGCCGCCGCCGGTCGGCGAAGTTAGTGCCAACTTTTGCGGATAGAGGGGTGTCACGTAGTCAGCGCAACGGGTCCCCACAGCCGTTAATCTCTGTTTTCTAGACCTGGAGCCGTTACTTTTTTCATTCAAGTAGCTCCTCACTTGACCTCACGAGGCTGAGTGGACCCTGTTCCAGACCCACTACTACTCAGAAAATCTGGTAGCGCCGGGGATCGAACCCGGGACCTCTGTATCTGTAGCCAGAAACACTGATCACTAGACCACAGAGGCGGTCAAACACAAGGATTACTAATTTAAATTTTAAAAGCGAATTACCGAAAGGTACATCACTAGATACTAATTCGTAGAGCCTTTTAACTGCAACAGTCTCCAGTATTTGGGGATACGAGCTGCATGCAGGCTGCGAGGGCCAGACATTCCTCGCAACCATATGCTCGTTGGTCGGGAGACGCAGTAGAAAACACCAAGCAGTGTAGTGCAGCGGCATTGACCCCATACGTAGCTTTCGAGTGACCGTAATCGTGAGGTCACGGGTAGGGTACGTGGAGCTAAGACTTTCACTTCCATCCCACACGTAGACGTGATGTATTGTTTTAGCACAGGAATTATTTTCCTTCAGTCCTTCTTTAGTTGCTTCTCTTTCGTTATCCTCTTTTGCCTCCTAATTCAGGTTATTTTTACTTTCGTTTTACTTTATCAGCTGTAACGGTCTACCCGAGCAGCCTGGTGCAGGACTTAAGGTCTACTTTTCTATTTAGAAAGCGCTTCGAATTCCGGCTGGGATATAGGCTGCCTTGACTGAGGCGTTTTCTAATTTCCCTCAGTTTTTCCAGACGGTTGCAATTAAAACAACTGCATATGGGCCACGATCATATCTTTACACAACTTTACGGTTATAACTATCACACTCCATGGGATAGAGTCTTTAGTTTGATGTGATAGTTCCACATTTAATCAAGCTGTTACTCGCGTTTTACTGAACCTGCATGTTCATTACCGCATTCACAACAGACCGAAATCTGTCCCTATCCTGAGCCACATCAGTCCAGTCCACGCCTTCCCATCCATTTCCTTTGTGATCCTTATGAAACTTCTTACTAGTCTTACACTACTATGCCCTTATAGCATTGAACGATACGTTACCTGTGTCTTGGAATATGGTAGTTAGATAACCTAATCCTCACCGAACGGCGTTGCTAACAGCTTTCCGTGTTCTCTGGCCTTTGAAAGGACGTTGACGTAATTCTGTAATATTATTTTTCTCTCAGTAGCCATCTTTTGTAATTAAACTTTTTGCCGGTTTGATTTTGTATTTTTCTAGACCTTCCCCTTTTTGTCTTGTTTCGTACACATTTTATAGTAATTTTTAAGTGTAACCTATGTGCATAGGCAAAAGAGTTGCGTGTTGAAATTTCTATTGTTTATGTACGAGGAGAACGTATTTTATTTTACGCCTAGCTATTTTGAACTCACTGCAGTTTGATGAATAAGTGGAGTTTTACTACTCTTTCCTCTGTATGCCTTCGTGGTGTACACACGGTCAGCTTCACCTTTACTTTTGCCTAGCAATTGGAGAGTTCAGTAAATTAACAGGTTACGAACTTGATGGCCATTGTTCGATTTCAGGTGGGAGTTTCTGTCTTGGCTTCTACGTCCACGTCTACACTTCCATATAATCCCACACCAATCTGGCACCGGAAACTATTATTGGGAGCAAGCATTCCCAAGAATTAAAAGGTTAAGATCCTGAATGGGAAATCCACACATCGTATTTCCTACGCGTATACAAGAGGAACTTTTCCTTCAGACTCAACTCTTTATATAAGATTGTTTGGACTAGTAATTGAGTCGCTGTTGAATAAACCGGGGTACTTTATCGGCAACCTCATCACGAAATTCGCTTTCTGACTCTGCTTCTACCGTGTAGCTGTACGCCTGTGCTTCTTCATATGCATGAGGGTTTTCGGTTGCCTCTATATGCAGATTTTGTTTGTTGACATAAACATTAAAATTAAAATGGGCTATCTTATTTCACCAGTAGGCAGTATTAACTGCTTCCAACATAAACTTCTGTTCGTTATGCCGATCCTATACCAACCTAGCTCCCTGAAACCTCAAGTCTGGAATATGCTAAGGGACATTAAACAAATTAATTCTTTTTTTTTTTCGTTGTTACACCGTGCATGTTGTCAAGTCACTCAATTATTATACCAACCACTGCACAATTTTTATAAAATTTACACATTAAAACATTAAAAACGCTCCAACATGTTTCGGTCCTAGGACCATCATCAGGGAGCCATATCGTCGTTGCTAAAGTCACACTATAAAAAGTCACTTTAATTTCGGTGTACCAGCTGGGTATTGTGGCAGCATGCCGTGTTGTGTAATGCTATAGCAGGGCACTCTTTGCAACATAACATTACACAACACGGCATGCTGCCACAATACCCAACTGGTACAGCGAAATTAAAGTGACTTTTTATAGTGTGACTTTAGCAAGGACGATATGGCTCCCTGATGATGGTCCTAGGACCGAAACATGTCGGAGCGTTTTAATGTTTTAATGTTTAAATTTTATAAAAATGTTATATATGTGCAGTGGTTGGTATAATAATTGAGTAAATTAATTCATACATAAAAAATTTGCTGTCTCCATTTCTAAGATGACGTCGTTAATGCTGTGAGTTAGTGATGGACGTTTATTGTGAAAAATCATACCAAACAAACGAATGTCTAATCTTTGCAAATCCAGGTCTTTGTACGTCAAAACGTGTGATGCATATAGCTGTAGTTACCACATTGCCTTAAAGAGTTAAAGTGTTAACCTTTGGGTTTCTCTTATCCTTGCTATTTATCAGCAGTAAAAATAGTAATTTTTGTCGAAGAACTTATTTCTGAAATTATAAGCACTGTAAACTGGCTTGAAACAAGAGGAAGTCGGCAAATTTGTTGAAATGTTTAAAGGATTTCTTAAAGTCATTATACATGTTCCTCAAGGTTCCAATAAGTACGGTAGCAATCATCACATAAAACATTTTACTAGTACAGTCTGGTAATACACAGACAACTTAAACTAAACCTTATGAGCTGTATGCATAAAACTTCAAACCCGCTCTTGGTTTATAACCAGCAAATATTAAACAAGGTCTGTTACAGAAGTGTGATTGACACCCTACATTACGGGATACGGTACAGCTATTTTGTGTGTCGCACGAACTGTAGCAGCGGTTCTCAACTCTACCTACCAACTGTTCTCATAAATTGCGCATAATAGGCAAAGTGTAAAGTTTTCATCATGTTTAGATGCAATTTAGTTCTTATTTGCTCTTGATAAATGGAGGTATAGCGTGCTCCGAATTAATAATTATCGTACTTTAATTGCATTTGAAGAGATTTTAGGTGCGTTCGCAAAATTGCGGAAAGGGACTATTAGCTTCATCATGTCTGTCCGCACGGAACATCTCTGCTCAGACTGGGCGGATTTTCATGAAATTTGATATTTGAGGATTTTTCGAAAAACTCGAGAAAATTCGAGTTTAATTAAAGTCGGACAAGAATAACGGGTACTCTACATGAAGACCAATATACAGTCACGATCATATCTCACTCAGTTCTGCTTAGAATGAGAAATGTTTCAGACGAAGTTGCAGTGGAAATCAAAACACACATTTTATGTTCAATATTTTTTCGAAATTCGTGCCGCTTATGAGATAATGTGGAAAAATATTTTAGAGCCGGACAGGCCACAGATGACAATACGGCGCATGTGTATTGAATGCTAGATACCTAAGGCTACAAATACACACTAACAATATGTAATACTCATTGCTTCTCCACTGCAACAATGGTTGAAAAACGCACCTCTGTATTACGTTATACGTACATTGCCTCTCTGGTTTTTCATTAACTTTTATTCATTTACTGCGCAATAAATAAAACATTGCATTAATGGTCCACAATTTATATATTCCATAATTGCTCCAAAACCCACTGTATATGACAACTTTGAGACCGAGACGTCATTGGGACCTGTACACAGATACCCGGAAACTGCTGTGACGTGATCTGGTTTCCTAAGCAGAGCGAGTTGGATCGCCCCACTTCCGTTCTTCGGATGAACCTTACCTTCTTTGTGTTATTGTATATCCAATGGTGTCTATTTCATGTTTGAATATAAATGAAGTACTTCCCGAACTCAATGGCTTCGTTCTTCCCTCCCAGACTCAAACTGGCTGACGGTTTTTGCTGCTGTTATTGTCCTTTCAAGTTCCAGCTTTTCAAAACAGAAAGGAAGGCCGGAATGACGTTACATCATCACCCATCAGCTACACAGTATATTTCCCGGTTGACTACGTAATCACTGGTGTGGAAATAAAGGACATGTTTCCTGTAAAATTTGAATGTTGATTCATATCTTCCACCGCTGTTGTCAGAAGACATTCAATCACAACATTTCTTTCAGCTAAAATGTTTTACCTCAAGACATAAAACCTACTGAACTAAAAGCAATTTCTAAAGGGACATTATGGCAGCACTGGCGCCTCTGACTCTCATTGAAGAAGCTTTTGTCTCAAGTAGTGGGGCACATGACATATGAGGTTTCTTACAATGAAGATTGCCTCTTCTGGTTAGACTGGAGAATGGACTCTGATTTTGAAGGCGTCTTCTTACGAAACGTCCGTGACTATGTACCTATCGACACAGAGTAACATTCCAGAAAGTCTCAGTCTTCAGCAATACCTCTGTGAAGAACTCAAATCTCGCTTTTCCTAAATCTACTTTGCAAATGATCTCCGATTTATTACCGTGCAATGGGCTAGTAAAATGCTATTTCGGATGCTGGAGTTGTAATGGCAATGTTTCACTGTTAACTGTATTAGTTTGTACGCAACCCGTGGTTTCTATCACTCGTTGGAATAGGAGAGATATAAAATAGAGCAGGGTAGCTGTCGTGACCAGCCTTTTGTGTTTTCACCCTGTCTGGATAGCGATGTGCCACTACAAGTTTTCTGCCACCTTTCACTGGATGATGCGGGCTGCTCTCGCATCCAGCTGTCACACTTCCTATAAAATGACAGCTGATACACATCGCGCGCCCTTATGATGACAGACTGCAGTGTCAAAACGACGTTCTGAGAGCGAGGGAGATGACGAAGGCACTAAAGGAGGAACTGAAAGACCGAAAGGCAGAGAGTAAGGAAGGGAAATATATCAGGGAGAAACTAAATTAAGTTGCTTCGTTCTCATCTTCTCAATAGTCTTACTTAATACTTTATTTTCTTGGTCTGAATTTTGTTTTAAATTCTATATACACAAAGAAGAACGTTATTTTTGCTTTATGCCCCCCAAAACTACCTGAAACTTACGTAGCCTAATTTGATGATACCGCACCAGACTTTTGAAATATATCTACATATTGTACAATATTTGTTCCGATTAATTAATTGCACAGGTGAAGAAATGTAAAATAATTTGTATTTTACATATTTTAGCAATGCATTATTACATAATACTGTATACTAACTGTATTTATTACATAATACTGTGTACTAACTGTATTTATTCACATCTTTCGCAACATTTGCCATAAATGTATTCCTTTATAACTGGCCTTCCCTGAAGATGGTCTATACGGGCCGAAACATGTAGGAGGAATATTACAAAATAACAAATATTTATTTATACTTGCATGTACAAGTAGTTGGAACAAATTCTTAATCTGTTGCAAGGGATACATAAAACGACAAATATAGCTACGTACATCTTAAAAGAAATAAAAATTTTACTGATAGTTTTCTGAAAATGTTGACAGAGTTACTGACGATTGTTTTCATGCAATTTCTGAAGGACTTCTTCGAAATATTGCCATTTACAATAGTCAAAATACTGCACAAAACTGGGCTGCTGTTTGCGGCGTCCAGTAGTCTTTTGTGTTGTATTTCCACGTTTCACTGAAGGCGTCACAAAATAATATTTTCATTCCATTTTTTTAATCACTTATTGTAGGCTCAAAGATAACATAAACGTAAAAGCGTCACTCAGTAATCCGCCCAGGTATGCGACTACACATGGCGGAAACCTTTATTATACTTTTTAATCCAGTACGGCATACCACGCGGCAAGACATTAAAATACAGAAATTGTAGGAATAGGCAGAAATGCTTCCTTGCAATGTGGAGATTATCGCTTTTGAAATTTCTATCTACTTTACTGTACTTTCATTTCATGTATTTAGCTAGTTTCTTTGTTTTGTTTGTTGTACTTTAGTAGCCTTTAATTCATATTTTATTTCCATTTGTTGGGTTTACACATTGTGTTTTATATTGTTTTATTTTTGATACACTCTGGGCTAAAAAGTAAGGTAAAATGACTTAAAATATCAGTCATAATTAATGAAAGTTACGTCGCAGTGGTTTCATAAATGTCCTTTAGTGTTTCAGTTGTGACAAAGGCCATTCAGTTACAAATTGCTGTATGGCTAATAAACATTCACGATAACTCGGCCTCGCAAATACGCCAGTAACATTTTATTCTTTTAGACTTCTCTTGTAGGAAATGATTTGTACCATCACACTAGTCAGACGTCCGCGCAGAACCTGAAAGAGATAAATCAGTCTATCATCAATGATTGCTGAGGAAACTGTGTCTAATTGTTGTCAACGAAGTCTCTGTGTTTCCTCCCATCCGCAAGGACCTTAAAGACATCGCTCATTTAAAGCATCAGGCTTCAGATGGCTTTGCAATTATGTAGGCACGCGAGGTGGAGTGACACAAAAAGGAACTGACCGAAGAGCGTCTTAACAAGCTCGTCAGTGACGACGTTAATGAGCATGGGAACGTCGTTATATAATCTTGTCTAAATCTCAAGGCTCCGACAGAAATAACGAAACTGCAGCGACCGATGATAGACGAAGTGGTGACATGTGATACTGTTGTGACGAGGAGTTAGAAATTGAAGGGAAAGTTCGAGACTGCATGTAAACCTTACCTTTATGTTTATAGAGAATTTCAGAAAACAGAAAAACCAAGATCATTACCAGATTTTTTAAACTGAATTTCTCTGTCTTGTTCAGCGCTAACCTTTTCCACCTGATGAAGAACTCAGATTGAATTTTAAAAAAATTTGATATGGCATTTACAATGAGGAATTCAGTGTTACATGCTGGTTGTACTCAAGTTATTGCACGAACTAAAAGCACAGTACTAAATATACATGGATATTAAAGACGTATCTGCAACATGTTGCGGTACCAGTGTAACATCTTCAGAGGGTAAAATATGCCACGTTTAAAACCAATTGCCAGTGACAAACCGTTATTTACAAGGTTCTACAATCTGTAGTAAAGCCCGTTATTGATGTCCGTAAAGTTTTTGCTGCCTTTTAAAAATTAGCATTTAGATATGATTAAAATGTTTGTCATAGAGTTAAATGTGACACGTACGGTGTAAAATTATTGTTGTAGTTGTTATGGGATACTTCTATTTATGTGGTTGCCTCATACCAAAGTGTATTGGGTCTTGTCAACATACGAATTATGCAAAGAATTTTATTTTTTTTTGACAGTGACTGCTGAACTTAGAGAATCATTAAACCATCCAGAACTCTTAGTGCGTCTAGTCGGTGCAATAAATTGAGCACATCGATCTAAAATTGCACGGAATGGAGAGTTTTAAAAAATGAAATGCTCATATCGCTCATTGAATGCAATAACGGCACAATCCAGAAATTGTCCTTTTGGAGTTAACACGAAGACTGAGCTCAAAATTATAGCAACTACCTCCGACAATAAGGCATCTTGCGGGGTATGTTTCAAATGACATTGTCGGTTGTAATTGTTATATTTTTTAGCTCAGTCGTAGTTCTTATAAAAAAAAAACCAACGATATGCACTATTTCTCAACTTTATTTTGGTAAAATAATTTTGGTAATGAACGTTACCAAAATAAATTTGAGAAATAGTGCATCTTATTGGCTTTTATTATAAGACTATATCACGATGCACGGTCCTCTGAATATCAAAATAAGTCGTAGTATTAACTCCAAAAAGGGCAATTTCTCCATTGTACCACTATTGTTTTTAGTGAGCGATATTTAACTAGGTTTATGCAATTTACCTTCTCAGTCCTTATGTTTTGCTGATAGATAATCCGAAGCCCTTATATTTATTTATTATTTATTTATTTATTAGCATGTTGTACAGTCTTTCCACGTCTTACTGCGTCCATTTAAAAATCCAAGCCCTGATATTTCTATTGTAATCTAGTCCCCAGATTTGCAGTAATTTACCGGAAAGTATCCCTCGCGAATGTTTGGGTTTGCCATATTGAAATTGTACTAAGCTCTTCCTCATCTGCTGCAATGTAATACGTCCGCCGTCTGCGAGCCGTAGAGATGAAAGGCAGAGTAAACTCTTATGGACCGAAACGAAATTAAAACAGTTTAGAGGAAATTAAAAGTGCGCGTTTAGATTATGGTACCCAAGTCTGCTGAAGTTCTATACAATGCTTAATTGCTGTACGACTAACAGTTCTGAAATGCTCTCCAACAAGAAGAAGAGTTGGAAGGTGTCCAACGCTGAAACCACGACAGGCCGCACTAAATGGCCAAATATCCGTGGACAGTTTTTTTTTTTTGCTTTTATTGGTGGCTAATTCTACATAATTTTCTTGTTTCAGGTGAGTTACAAAACGCTTCATGGGTGCTGCAATGTGTGAGTACTCAAAGCATTAAAACATGTAGAAGCTATCATAAAAATTTAATTTCCAGACAATAATAATAATAATAATATTATAATTATTATTATTTGTTTTAACCTTAAGACAGGGTATTTACAATTACATAATTAAACAACTCCAGGTTTCTGAGATGTACAATATTTAAGATATTCTGTGGTTACAATTTGCGGTAAATGTAGCGCCATTTCCCAATATCAACCTTTCATACTCCTACATTAGTACTTTTTGAAGTAGGTTCGCAGTGCCCAGTAAGGAAGTTTTCTGCATTTACGTGATGTCCTGCTTTCAGGCATGTTGCTCAGGTATTTTGTGAATGATTTTGAAGTGGTTCCAGTTGCTCCTATATACTGGTTTTATTTTGTTGTTCAACACAAAGTACACTCTATTTCTATTGTAAGGTCTTTGTATTTTAAAATCTTTTCTAATTTTTTATCGATCGCATTTACACCTTCGTCTTTAGTATTGTTATTATTATTATTATTTCCAATTTGAATTGGTCTGTCATGGTCATACTTCTAACCTTTTAAATTTTCAACTAAATCCTCGCCACCATGTCTTTGATAAATCTATGTCCACTGTTGCGATAACACAGTACAGAAAGTCGACACACATACAATCACGCTCCATGCGCCGATTGTGATTCAAACCCAAGAGCCCCATGTCCAAGCCGTAACGACAGTACTCCGCCTTATTCCGAACATTCGGTCTTATCGGCGCTTTGTACCTAACCTCGGACTAATTTGGTTGATTCTTGGTTTATAAACTGCAGGGAGTAGGTTGATTATTATCGATAGGAAGATGATATGAGGTGGCTGCGCATGTGTAGAGCGTGTTGGAGAAGATGAGGAAGTAGTGTAGCAGCAAATGATATGAGGTGGCTGCGCATGTGTAGAGCGTGTTGGAGAAGATGAGGAAGTAGTGTAGCAGCAAATGATATGAGGTGGCTGCGCATGTGTAGAACGTGTTGGAGAAGATGAGGAAGTAGTGTAGCAGCAAATGATATGAGGTGGCTGCGCATGTGTAGAGCGTGTTGGAGAAGATGAGGAAGTAGTGTAGCAGCAAATGCCTGAAGAAAATGAGTAGAAGCACGAAAACACGTGGATTACCTGGCCGAATATTGTTCGTTTATCTGCCAAACACAAATCTGGCGATGTAGATTATGTTTATTCATTTATTTATTTATGGAGTAAGTATATTTGTTTATGTTGTGGGTCTGTTTATTTATGGCTTAGGCCTATTTATTTATGGTGTAGGCTTACTTAACAACGCTTCAATATATTAGACTTTATAGGGTTAAAATGGATAATAAATGAACAAGGAATTTTACAGGATGTGGGGTGAAGCGGAAGAGCTCGAATTTTAAGTCATGTATCAGAATTCGTCTTCATGAAATGAGAAACGCCGTGATAAAAGTTCACGATAACAGATTTCCGAGCCCAGATTTGTATCCCAGACTTCCTAAGTGCGAAGCAGGAGGGATGAAGTCACGACTGTTATGTCCCGTTTTTAGCGTGCAACCAGACTGTTCGCTAAAATTTCATTTTAAACCTTATCCTGTTAACGTGGAGAATATGGTGAGCTCCTAATAATGTCAGGCAGATGGGATTTAATTCGGCGTTTAAAGGGTTAATATTCCTTTCCATTTCTGATTTGGTTTATCAAGTTATCGCTTTCCTTGGCGTTTTTCAATAACAACAGAGATTGTGCGAAGCAGAAGTGCAGTTTTCTGTGCTTGGACCACTTAATATCAGTCAATATTTGTTTTCTTAAAAGGAATTTTCGTAGAAACTGCGTCGATATGATTTGATCGAAGGTTGTCACTTTTGTCGCTAACAAGCTCTTGGTTTCCTCCTTCTCCAGCGGCCTTCCTGAATGCTGTGTATAAAATGACAGTCACAGACTGCGACAGATTAATGAGCTTCATACCAATTTTCTTATTTTGTTCGAGAGTGGTGCTGTATCCACCGACGAAAAGACTCTGGTCGGACGTATCTCAGATGTAATCCGGTCAGGGAGTGGATCCCGACTTCGTTGCTTAGAAGGAGTGAGGGAGTGTGATGGCTACGCAGTGTAACTTTCACAGACTTCAGTTGATAACCTTTACTAATCATTAGTAGTTACACACAAGAAAGAGGAGAGTAATTAGGCACCACTGCTGCCGCCGGACTCGCCAGATGATCTTGGGACGTATTGCCCCAGAGACTACTCGATCGAGAGTCTGCGAATGCAGCTTAAGTTTTCAAGCAGAGTACGGAGGACTCACTGTGGACTGTCGGGTCCCGCGATCGCTGGTCGCCTTAATTGCTTAACCATGTGCTACAGACCGCTCTGATTTCGCGGCAGGCATGTGTGTACAGAATTCTTAGAACTATTCCCTTAACCTGTGTAACATAAAATCTAGAGCTGCAATAAACATACGGCGAGACACATCAATAAAATGATTACGACAAAACAGTAATACAGACCATGTTGGCGTATCTATGCAACAGTGCCCCCCCCCGCCCCCCGGGGGAAGGTGGGGGATGTAACATGTAGATCACGACTTGCAAGGCCAATGTGTTAGCCTCCTCATACTTAATTTTTGTAGGGCTTATCTGTAATACTGTGTCAGCAGTGCTTTAATTCAGGACGTTATTAGTTTCAAGGAAGGCATTACGAAGTTGTATGTAATTTTGCTTAATTATTATCTTTGATGTCCACTTATTGGAGACGGGAGGACGAAGACATTTGAGAAGAACTTAGGACGTATAGTTCTTCAAATGCTTCAGTGTGTGTTGTGAAGTTAGCAGGAATTATATAAGCTTAAATAAGTTTCCAGCCGCAATTTTCGCTTTAATAGTTCTGCTTTCTCTTATTACGCTAAATTTTAAGATATAACCAGGAAGTTATATAAAGGGATATTTCATGCGGAAATTGTAGTTATGTTTATGTTCCCGGTGTACATAATTTTACGTAACTAGCTTCACGTTTATTACTGGACTCTCAACAAACAGAAAGTTCAGTACTTGTGTTAAAAGGCTGCTGTATCTTGTATCTGGAAAGGTAATTACCCTATACGTTAAAATATTTAAAAGATGTAATGCTATACATAGTTTCAGGAACACAAACTAGGTGACTTTAATAGTCCTAACGGTAATAAATTTGCGACAGTGTGGCATGTTCCAAGTACTGCTGCTGGCCCTTGGATGTTATATAAGATACTTTTTTTCATATCTATGACTTTGACAACTACCGTGTAAGGTCTTCATCACCAAACCAGGTAGTGACAGCAATATAGGTACTATTGTCACCTGTTTCATATTCCACTGCTATTTGAATTCACCTGCTAATTTAGTGTACGAGTATTTCTGGAGTTTACTGTTAATGTCGTTTTAGTATTGTCTCTATTATTATTATTATTATTGTACTCATTTGTCGCAGGTCGTGATATTTCAAATTCCACAACGGAACACAATTCTGACTCATATCCATCATTACCCTTTCTCACAGCCTATTTCCTTACGATGCAGTACCCTGTTACCTTTCCGTCTCCCCATCGATATCGCAGTAGCTACTTTCTAAGAGTTTTCTTCATTAAAATTTTGCACGCATTCTGTCTTTCCCATGCCAAGTGACAATATATCCTAATTTGTTCAGTTACATTGTCGTTTTTAGATCCCAACTTTTCCAAAACACAATTTTTTCCTGAACACTTGTAATATGTTTTTCCTTAATAAGAGGCTGCGTTTCATAACCGCTAAGAACGCAATATTCTTTTACATAGTTTGGCATATAAATTTAGTAAACACAAGTGCCGGGTCGCTCAGTCAATGTACAGTTTTGGTTCTTCTCTTCCCTGCTGCTTCCAGAGAGGTCCTGGGTTAATCCAGTCCACTAAGTGATTATCTGGGGCTGGTTTATTTGAGGTGAAGCTCGCCGATCACCTCCAGTTCCTGCCGTGACTAAAACGCATGGAGCTATATCTTTGTTGTCGATAAGTCATTATGGCCTGGTAGTTAAATTAAGCACTAGAATACTTTTACATGTTGCCTTAAAGCTGTAGGCACTACACCTAAATTTTACGTTGCAGTGAGACATCTGGATCTAACACCAGATTTCATGAAAATAACTGTATAAATGCTGTGACGTTGTATATACCTGTAACAGGTAGACTTCTTTTATTGTCAGTGTGGAAAAAAAGGAAATTAACTCCACTAGTAGCTCATATATGTCAAGTGAAAGATGCATAGAAAAATGTTTGGTCGGAAAACCTCAATAGCGATTTAGGAATGTGAGAGGATAATTTTAAAGTGGAACTGAGAGATTATGTTATGCAGGTGTGAATTGGATCGAGATTATTATGAGGTCCACTAGTTGGATTTTGTGAACGTGGTGAAGAATTGACGAGTTCAAGTAATGTCTTTCAGGTTATCTGAACATACTGCGTATTTTGTGAGGATCATTGGGTATCTTGGATTTAGATATTCTGCTAATTAACATAAGAATAATGAAAGGAATCTTGGAATGTAAGCAACACGATGCAAGAAGTTGCGTTTTTTTTTCTTTCCTGAAAGGACTAGAAACTACATAGGAACGATATATATGAAAAAGTGTGTCAGGTGGTTTTGTGGTTTGCTGTAGGGGCAATGCACAAATCTGGAGTGACCCGCTGCCACGTCCAGTTCGTATTGTTTCTAAAAAAATATTCTTCATCTGCGCGTGCGGCACATGGATCCTTTGCATGATGTTACTAAAATGTTATATGAGGGACAATCTGCGGCCGTTGGTCTCTTCAGGAGGCCCTAATCTTCTTGCCACATAATCAGGAGTGTACAGAGCCACCCTAAATTCTTCAACATGTCTGCATGCAGGTGGATTCTTACATGATATTCTACGCCAGATTTGTTTTGCATGTGTTTGTAAATGCTCAAAGTAAAGTCAGTTTTATAACTTTCGCCGAGGGGATGGGTAGAATTGTAGCTATACCTTTCTTTAACCTTGGCACTAAATTGGGGTGGGCGGTCAGTGACACACCCCGGCCGATAGACTCCCTAAGAAGAGCCTCGTTATCCATTGTAAAGGAGTCTGGGGGGCTTCGTTGTAGATCTGCATGGGCGAAGAAAATGTGGCCATTTTCCGGGTTCTGTCTTCGAACCTTCCAGCCCTTAGTGAGTCAGTATACTGATTGCGCTTTCTCGGCCGCCTTCCACGTAATTGTGGGGACAGAAATTTAGATCATTTTGCGTGGATGATCAATGAAACCCAGTGGACACGTTGTTCAATAATAATCATGCTACTTAATGAAACACGCTATGAAAGGCATGTGAATGAGTTGAGCTATGGGTCCACACATTATTAACCTTCATTTATTGGTAATTTAGACGTAGTTGAAAGCTCTAACGCTTCTTGTTTGAGTAGAAAGGTGCATTTCCCGTCTCTTGGTTGGGTCAGTATTATTACCGAGGTGTTTCTTCATTTTCCTTAGTGTCTCAAAAAGATGTAACCATGATTACCACTTCCGGAAGCTTTTCCAGTCAATATATTCTCTTCAGGTTGTCTAAGCGTTTTCCGCCTCCCTCTATCGTGGATCTGAATTCCATTCTGTGCATCAATATTTGTGTGAAATGTCTCGAATGATCTTGTTTTTGCGCCGTGTCCCAACTTTGGAAGAGGAAATTTAGCAACAAAGGCATCGAAATGAATAAAACTAAGTAAAAATTACAACTCCCCGAGCTTATTCAAACAGGGAATATATTAAATAACCGCTTAAGACCCAGTTACTACTGTAGGTACCAGTAACTTTAAAAGAGACTGAAATTTGCGCATTATTTACAGTTTTAGTTTTGATTCTAACCGTCATTAACTAGTTGGTTTTCTAATGGATGAGAATTGTTCTCGGTCTATTGTACATTGTATAATTTAAATTAATGCCAATTTTGAAAGTCTGTGGTAGAGACGAAATTGAGAGAGTAATTAATTTTTGTAATTGGAGAAATTAAGATTTTCCGCAGCGTCATGTTCGGTTTAACAAGAATATGCATTTGGTTAAGTGTAGTGAAATATTTTCGTAATATAACCCTTAAATTTGAAACCAAAATGCTTTTGAATTATTCTAATTCAAAATTTTCGTTATATCTAAATAACAAGGCGATTTAGAAATGCGGTCCTAACATACCCTCTTCTTGCGCAATTTTAATCACAAACCTGTCGACTGGGTCAGTTCCTTACGTCAAGCCCTGCTGCACACAATTAATTCATTACCCACACTTCCATGATGACGTCTGCCCTAACCTTAATTTAACTGCCAGGTGCTTGGATGAATATTATTTTTAGCACGGATGGACGTCCTTCAAATATCCACTGTCACTACTTAATTGGCAGCGCTTATACATGGCAACACAACGTATCCATAAGAATGCAAATTATGTGTCACTATGCATGGAAGGGTCAGTCAATGTCACAACTGCCAAAGGCGCAAAACGTGATGACGTGTGTGGCGTGAGGCCAGTAGATGGTTCCCATCATTGCCAAATGAACACAATGATCCGTGTATCACCAGATCACTTTAGTTGAATTCTGGGCCGAAAGGCGAAATGTTGTGTTGTACTGATATGAGTGTTTGGTTGGTCTGGCACGACGTCTGGTGCTTATTGTTATTGTCCATTTATAAGTATGAAGCAATTTATTTCTGACTGATCTGAGTTGTGTGGAAAGTAATATAGGAGTCATTCAATATATTAACCAACAAAATGCTCTAATTAAAATTAAATAAAACACAAATCATGACACTTACTTCATGTTAAGTGCAAACTCCTACATGTTTCGGCACAAAACTGCCATCTTCATTGAGTTTAATAAGGACAAAGCATCGTAAGTCATTAGTCCCAAGTCAAAAGAAATCGTGGCTGTGCCAGCAAGAAGGAGAATTCCCAACTTCCTTCCGCAACTCAAGTCCAGACGTAAGTCCTGAGCCACTTCCGCCGATTCTAACAAAGTATTTTCCACCTGCCGTAATTCGCATGTTTTATGCAGTTGGTTTATTCACCGGTAATAATAACACGCCCCTTTCCACCAAGATCTTAGTAAGATGATATTTATCCCGAATATTAGTCAATTTTACATTTATAGTAAAGAGAAAATAATGCAGTCATATACAAATGAATAAATAAATTATTAATAAGAATAACAAATTATGGAGAGGTGACGGTTTCCTTCAAAAGTTTCATTTCCACTGTCGTGAAGCTACAAAAATTTCGAAACAATAAGTAAAAAAGTTATTTTGAGAATTCTCGTTTCATATTTTTCGACAACGGCGTCTTAAATTTATGCATTCCTTTGTGTTGCAGATTACGTAAAAACAGATCAATAGCCGTCAAAAACACAACTTTTTAAAAATCATAATTAATCAGCTACATGTTTCGACCCTCTAGGGGTCATCTTGAGGCTGATATTTGACACATATTAGGAAGTATACAGTTCAAGTGCTGAAGGGAGATCTCGCTTCTTACAGGCTTTTGTTAAAAGTCTGGTCTTTATATGTATTTGATTTCAAGGTTAACATTTAAGATTAATATTAAATTGAAATTAAATTAATGAAAGAAATTATTAAAAGCGTCTGTTTCTTAAATTGGCGGTTGTTTCTAGTGAAAGTTTGCTGGTAGATGTTATGTTTTTGGATGGTTTGACGTTAAGGTTCCTTTGTGTCACTTTACTGCGTATGTTCTGTTCCCACTGCAGTGTGTGGCCTACTAAATATGTTAAATTTGCTAGATAGAACCTCGAAGTGTCACAATATTTGTGTATGTGAACACACTCCGCTTAGCACCGTCGTCGCTTAAAGCTAACAGTTTAAAATTACACACGCCTTTAAATAACCAGGTTTCATTATGTTGTTGACAACACATTGTCACTGGACTGCACCCACAGCCGCATGACTCTAGCCCACATTTTCATACTGTATCACCCTAGAAAAATTTTGATATTATTATTGTATCTATACCTATGTTTCCCAAGTGGCCTCTTTTCTTCGGATTTCCCACATAAAATTTTGTGTTCACTTTTTAAAATCTCCAGGCGTGCTAAAGGCCAGGACCACATCTGATTTCGCTGTAATAATACTGGCTGGAAAGTATAAAGAGTTTTAGTTATGAAATTTTCTTATTCATCCGTCCAAGTCCAAATATTCTCCTCAGAAATCCCTTCTCACACACCCTAATTTGGAGTTTTTACGTAATGAAGGAAAAGTGTCACAGCCACAAACATGACAGTTTGATATGATTTTATATAATTTAATGTTTTAATTTTTGTATAGACACCCCGAAAACAGTAGATACTGAATTGAATATGCAAATATTTCCTTATTTATATTGAATTTTATGTTATCTGAGAACACAGTTTTTATTTGGCGACTCCTTTTTCTGGGATACGAGGTGTGGCAATAAAGAAACCGGATTCATGCTCTAACCCTTTATTGAAAAAAATCAGACAATCGAAATGTTATCCCCTTCAATGTAGTCTCCTCCCCGATCCCTACACCGCTCCATGCGAATTTTCCACTGTTGGAAGCAGTGCTGCAGGTCATCTTGTGTTAAGCTGTTCAAGAGTTGCGTCGCTTTTGCTTTCACTGCATCCACGGACTCG
>Ga0123354_10006514_pt1 | contig 17364 bp, 19 predicted proteins | sample TergutLab28metaG_2_FD_97872 | JGI IMG/M metagenome (GOLD analysis project Ga0123354, IMG submission 97872) | Labiotermes labralis P4 segment gut microbial communities from Petit-Saut dam, French Guiana - Lab288 P4 | ecosystem: Host-associated > Arthropoda: Insects > Digestive system > Gut ...
AATGAAACATACTGCACACAAGAGAACACAATGATCACAAAGCATAAAAGATAACGGTCAATATCAATGAAAATACACCTACCAACTACAACAAAGCGACAAAGCACATCACACCAAACACGCACCACTAAACACCATAAATTTACACTAACGCTAAATCCTCCGTCTTTACAGAACAAAACGACCAATGTGGTCCTTTTGTTCGCAAGCTCCTGATGATGGATATATTAATGTCTGAAACATGTTGAGTACATAAGAAGTGAAATAAAATAGCAAGTAACATCAAGTTGGTCCTTTATTCTTCAGCTACAAAATACTATATTTGATACCCATTCACTCACTCACTCCTTGGCTCTAATGCCCTCTGAAAAACTTGGCCTCCATGTTTATGGATCCCCATTCTTCCCTATCAACTGCTTTCTGTGGCCATCTCTTAAGCTTCAGCTCCCACAGAACCTTCTCCACATCTTCCAGCCACCTCAATCCCAGTTTTCCCCCTTCGTCTCTTTACATCAAGTTTACTCGCAAATATTTTCTTAACTGTCCTTCCCTGATCCATTCTTACCACATGTCCAATCTATTCCAATCTTTTCTTTTTAATATCTGCCACTATGTCTAGAACTTTACACAGCTCCCTCAATTCCTGATTAGTTATTATTCTCCATATTCCTTACTCTACAACCGGTCCATATAACCTTCTTAATATTCTCCTCTCCCACATACTGTCTCTTCATATCCATCTAGTCTTTACCTTTGCTGAACAAAGTTACAAAGTGTGCACATTCAGTACAATCACCAGTTCATAGGTGCCTTACCATATATAATGTATGCAAGTGAATCAATGAAAGCATTATCTGTAGAAATCACAGCTATAGAAACAAAGTGTCAAAATTCCATGTTAAACTTTCAATTAATATTTCACTAACTATACACAGTTTTTCAAAACTGTTTAGATAGCCAAGAAATCAAGGGTTCAAGTTCTCGTAGGTGCAAGGCATTTTCCTTTTTTCCACAGCTTCTACCAGCCCTAGGGCCCATTCACCGTTCCTATTCAATGGCTATTGGGGGCTCTTTCCACTTACCACTATCAAGTGCCAAAGCAAAAGATTCAAGAAGCTATGCTTTCATTCCCCCATACATCCTAAGGCATGGTGCTTAATTAAAACAGGGACAATTTTACTTTTATGTTGAGTTGAAGTACACAACAATGCGAAGAAAGGATAAGCAATCTATGGGAAATAAACAACCAACATGTTATCCTTGTGCTTATTCAATAGGACATAAAGTGCTGTATCTTATCTTACATTACTTTACGTACAGGCTATAATATCCTATCTTACTCTAAGGAATGTTGTGTCACGTAGTGTCTCTTGCAACTCAGTTTTTCATGTTTTAATTTCATACTCATAACACTCACACTGTCATAGAAAAAAATACAACAGACTCCATGGAAGAGAACCCTTTTGACAAAGCCAGAAGTTACCCATCTAGCCAAAATTCCTTGCATGTTATCAAATGAATAAAAGAATCAAACATCTAATTATAGATTTTAAACCTATTACCCCTAGAATTTGGACTCTAAGAATCAGGGGAAAATTTTTCATTTACAGTTTCATTAATGGCCATGAGCCTGCAGAGATATCTGATGACGAAGAAAAAGACGGGGTTTTTGATGTCCTACAAACAGCCTACGACACAAGCCCAATAAATGATACAAAAATTGTTCTCGGCAACTTTAATGCTCGGGTGGGCAAGGAACCTGTTAATTTTCCCACAATTGGCAATTACAGTCTTCACAGTCTCACGAACTACAATGGATCCCAGCTAATACAGATGAAAGTATCACAGAATATGATCACAGGATCAGCATTCCACCCACATAAAGATATCCATAAGAGTAAATGGAGGTTACCTGATGGTACAACATTCAATCAGCTAGAACATCTTTTAATTGACAGAAGACATAAATCTAACCTAATGGATGTCAGGTCATATCGAGATGCCAATATTGATTCAGACCACCATTTGGTTATTGCCTGTCAAAGAGCTCGAATATCAAATGTTAAGCAACTGGCATTAGAACCAGAAAATACAATGTATCAAAACTGACATCTGAAATGGCACAATACAGGCAACAAACAGAAGAAAAGTTAAATCATATTACACTTACTGAACAGGACAATGGAGAAGAATTGTGGGAGAGATGTAAAGCAATCAATAATTCCACAGCTGAAAAGGTGCTGGGCATCATGGAACCAGCAAATAGAGGAACGTGGTTTGATGATGAATGCCAGGCGGCCACAGAAGACAAAAACAAAGCCTACAGGAAGATGCAACAAGGTTATGGTACCAGAAGCTTAATAGAAGAGTACAAAGAAAAGAGAAGGAAAAAAACAATACATAAAAGAAAGAAAAAAGAATAGATGAATGCAGAATTAGAAAATATGGAATTGCTGAGGAAACAACATGACTGCAGAAAATTTTACAAGGAAATTAACATGGATAGAAAGCAACTCAAGCCAAGAGTTCATATATGTAGGAATGAGGATGGGTCATTAATAAGTAATGAGCAGGAGATACTTAACATATGGGTAATCACTTCCACAAATTATTAAAAGCAAGGAAGGATAATGAATTTGTTACTTTTACTACCACAAGTAGTAATAATATATTGAAGGAAAAGACACAGGACACAATAGATACCTCCACTATTGAGGATACTGAAACAGCACTGAAGAAATTAAAAAATAATAAGCTCCTGGGACAGACAATATTCCAGCTGAATTATTATAGTTTGGCAGTGATAGGCTAAAGCAATGGCTGAAGCATATATTTTCATCAACGTGGATCAATGAAGAAATCCCAAAACAGTGGCTTCAAGGAATTATATGTCCAATGCACAAGAAAGGTGACCAGTCGGAATGTGTTAATTATAGAGGAATCATTCTGTTAAATGTAACATATAAGGTATTCTTGATTTCAAATTTTCACCGTGTTCTGAATGTAGTATGCTTTCTTCTGGGTAATTCCCCAGCAGCTGAACTTTATATGCTGACACTGCAGAACACTGTTCCATCTTCTTAGGCACATAAGTATGAAGCATGACTAGGTTTGAGAATGCTGGAGTATTCATGTGGGAAAAGGTTTGGCTCGAAAATAGCCTGAGCCAATTGGACAGACGGTGACAGGGTAGGGATGGGTCCGAGTACAGAAACAGGTTGTGGAGGGTAACGACCCACATGGAGGCCATGGGCACATACGTGAAAGAGACAGGGCGCACCCGTGGCCTCCATGTGGGTCGTTACCCTCCACAACCTGTTTCTGTACTCGGACCCATCCCTACCCTGTCACCCTCCTTCCTATTGGTTTAGGCTATTTTCGAGCCAAACCTTTTCCTGTCCAACATTCTCAAACCTAGTCATTCTTCATACCTATCCACCTATGAAGATGGAACAGATAGTGTGATCTGAAATGTCAGCACATAAAGTTCAGATGCCTGGGAATTACCCAGAAGAAAGTATACAACAACATATAAGGTATTTTCTAATATCTTGTACACCACACTCCTTCCTCATGTTGAACACTAGCTTGGATATTACCAGGCAGGGTTTCACCCAGGAAAGTTGACAATAAATCAGATTTTTGGTTTGAGACAAATTTTGGAAAAGATGAAAAAATTTAGAATTTCCATCCACCTACTTTTCGTTGATTTCAAAAGTGCATATGACAGCAATGACAGGGAGAAAAAGTATGTAGCCATGAATGAACTAAATATTCCACAGAACTTAATAAGGCTAGTGAGAATTATGTCTAATATGCACAGCCAGATTAAAATTCAGTCGAAGCTCTTAGCACCTTTTATAATACATATGGGTGTTCGATAAGGAGACGCACTGGCATGTCTTCTGTTTAATATAACACTGGAGTATGCAATTAGAAAATCAGGCATACAAACAAGAGGCACCATATTCTACAAGTCGGCCCTACTTATGGCCTATGCTGATGACATAGTTATCATTGGCAGGTCTTTAGCATCACTGAAAGAAGGTTTTCAGTTACTTGAAGAGGCAAGTAAAGAAGTGGGATTAGTCATCAACGAAGGCAAAACCAAATATACGGTAGCAGCTAACACCCAGAATTGCAGCAAACCCCGCACCATCGAAATAGGAAGATACAGCTTTGAAAGAGTAGACAGCTATACGTATCTTGGTTCACTGGTGAATGGTGACAACAATGTCTCAGAAGAAATTACAAACTGCATTGTAGATCATATTTTGGACTAAAAAGTCAGCTTAAGTCACAGTTGCTTGCCTGGAAGACAAAAATTCTTGCTTGCGTAGGGTCCTCTCGGTGAAAAGACCCTATACACACTCTCACAGAAAGAACTCACGTTGCATTATAGTCCAGAAGTTAACCGCACCCTAAAACATCGCAAATACAAATCAGTGTAACGTGGGAATCGAAACAAAGCAACCAAATAAACATTAGAAGTAAAACCAGTGCAACGCGGATAAAATAAACAACAACCAACCCTATCATATAACAACGAACAGGAATCTCTTCTGGTATACAATGTGACAAAGACTACGTAGTCAGCATACATGAACGACAAGTTGCATAAGAGTAATAAACTTCGTGAAATAAATAACTTCAATACACCTTCACTGTCATTACAGAAATCCAACCACTCAAGACTGGAGATAAGAGCCGAAAAGTTCATCACGAATATAACATCACCATAGGGAAGATATCACTTACCAAGTGCAGCGTTACTGCATAGTTTTTAATGTATTTAACGTATTAATGTTTATATACATATTTTGCAATTAACAACAATATATATAACAATATCCAATGTTCCAAAACAACACATCTCAAATACACATGTGTAACCTCTTCCATATGTACCGGTTAAAGTTTTAGAAATAGGTATCCTGAGTGTACAATAAGAACAAAAGACACACGCATTTTATACATGGTTTTAACAAGAATGTAAGCGTTTGGGATCCCACAGCTTATTTTAAACATTGCTAGGTAAGGATCTGTTTCTTAGAGAGGCCTGAAGATGATTCTATAAGAATCGAAACATGATGCCCTAGCACAATAATAAACATAATAAAGTTGTGTTGTGTTTGACTGATACATCACTGTATATTTGTATATATGTACTGTTCTACCTCCCCCTGGAATCAATTCTGCTGGGCTTTGATCAAACCATAATGAATTACTTCATTTAAACTTCTCAATAACCATTTATACCTGACATTCCCTAGGCTCTGACACTACTGGCACAGATGTATTTCAGTCTAACACAGGTCCATTCAACCTGCAGATCACAGGCAAAATGTTGCCCATGACACAAAGTTATGTCACCCATGGAGACATGTCAAATGAGGAAAAGTCTTTTAACCCTTTCCCTGGAAAACTTGAGACATATAACCAAAGCAATTAAAAAAAAAAAGCCATTTATTAAAGTGGAGACAATACATTACTAATTAATTTTGTCAACATGTGCTAATACTAGCAACACTATGGTCTAGGTTCTAAATTGCATTTTTCAGCATAGCTGAAAAACGCAATTTAGATCTGCTCTCCTCAGGTATGATGCCACATTACTGGGTAACTGGTTACAGACATCAAGACAATATAGTGGTCTCGTCAAAGGCCAGAATGTTCTTCTTGCACATTTTGACTGTAGAAGATGAGACCACTATATGTCTCCAAACATCGTCAACCAATAACCGAGTGACGACGCATCATATCCCACAGAATCGAGTATCTCTAATGTAAGAACTGGAGCGAACAATGATGCATGTGCTAATCTTGTGGCTTTCACAGGTTTGTAAGCAATGATTCTGGTCTTCTGGAATGTGATGCTTTACCAATGGGTAACTAATGTATGGACCTCACGTCCCTCCTGAAGACGTAGACAACACTTTCCTTTGAAACTTCAGGAAAAACGCACCCAGTGGGCAGTGTCACATCTCAGAAGACCAGAATTCCCACCACCTATCCAGCTGAGGGCAACATCTGGAACAAATATGTGCAGCACACTGGCCAAAAATAAGGTGACAATGAAGGTGCCTACAGAAGATAAACATGTCTGCAGAGAAATAATAGAGTGTATATGGGCAACTACCTGAAAAAAAAACCAGCTATTGCTATAAATGTCTGTAATAACAGTATAACTTAATTTAATGACTTCATAATAAATGGCTTTGGCTATTATTTAATTTCGAATCCATGCAGCTAAACTGGACAGCCAGTTACGGGAATGTCCATTAAGGTTTTTGAAACTGCATATACCTTTGTTTTGGGAACAATTTTCAGCTGCAGCTTCTGATCAACTAAACTAGCACCAGCCTCTGACAGGTAGCCCTGATTTGGTATGAGACATGACCTGCCAAAACAGCATGGACAACACAGCTTATGCATCCATTTTGTCCATTTTGGATTCAACCGTCCATAAGGCTCTTCATCCTTCGGCTTAAATACACCCACAATTTTCTGCAAATTCATACAAATCAACAAATTTAATACTGTTCAATATGTTAAATTTGCACAAAACATTAAAATGATAGCATAACTGTAACTGCTTGATTTATCACTCCTAAATGTTGTAACTTGGAAACATTAGGGGGTCTTAACCACAGAAAATATGTTGGACAGATCTGATGTAATCTATTTTATTTGTGTCCTATTGCACGATGCTTTCAATACCTGTTTATTCAGTAACCACACAGATTACTAAACCATATGTTGAAAAAGGTCATGGCCTAATTTGATGTACCACCTTGACAGTCACCTCAAAAAATCCGAACAAGGGTATGTGGTCTCCAGAGCAATCTTTGAACCCAGAACCTCCCAAAAAATCCTAACAAGGGTATGTGGTCTCCAGAGCAATCTTTGAACCCAGAACCTCCCAAATAAGAAAGAACAGTGCTACCCACTGGCCCACAATGTTTTGTCAAGTCACCATAATACTATACAGCACACATTGCTGTGATTATTATATAATACATTATGAGCCTTCATGCACAAAATAGACCCCGTAAGCTTCAGCATTCAACTTTGTGTTAAAAATGTAACCTCAGAGAAAATAATCATAGAATTCATCTCAGTTAAGACTCCTATATGAATAGAACTAAAAAATAAACATCATTTTCATAAGTTGCTGTATTAATGGGCATAAGTTATAAACTGCAATAAACTGCCATATTGCATTGTTCAGCCCATATTATTCTTTCTCAAGTTACTCTATGATTACATAATAGACTGGAACAGATGTTATACATTTTCCATTCATTGAAAACAAATTTAAAGATCAAGTCACAAAAAATTCAGCAACATACTAACAAGTGGTTGCAGTGAAGTTAAAACTGTGTTCCTCATGTATTCCTCGACTTCCACATCACCAAAAATACTTTAATTGTAACTAAACACTATTCCTCAAAAAGGAGTAATTAATCCCTGCATGTCCATTCACATCTTCAAACTGACATACACTGTCTTTAATTACAAATACAACGCTTAAGAGTATCAAAATTGTAAAAAATGTATACATGAACATTAACCTTTTGGGGACGGAATTATTTTTTTAAATTTTAGCACACCCTGTATATAAAATGTGAATAATACAGGAACCAAATAAGTTAGAGTTATGAAACAAACTGCATTTTGAAGAGAAAAAAACGGAGAGTATACACCATGTTTAAAATATTTGGTACCTATATTTGTTGAATAAATATATAAAATGCAACTTTTGAGGTTAACAGTGCAGTACATCAACTACAGTTGACGTTATGCGTCTAAAGGTTAAATTACTAACACTAAACTGTACGGATATTTAAAAAAAAAAAATTACACTCTCAGAATTAGTATTTGCAGTGCTTAGAAACAGGTAAAAACAAAAACCAAAGTAAAATATTTCATCTTGACATTTACTTTTATTCCTGCATTAAATACATACAGAATTAGACAACATGTTTCAGACTGTTCACATTAAGCCATCTTCAGTTCTGACCTGCAAGAATACATGAAGAGAACTTTTACGAGGGTCGTACCGAAAGTCATGAGTAACAATTTTTTGTAAAGTAACATGTTTTATTATTGACAAACCAAATACACCACCTTAACCCTTATCCCGCTAACGTGGAGAATATGGTGAGCTCCTAATAATGCCAGCAGATGGCAAATGGGATTTAATTCGGCATTTAAAGGGTTAATCTACAGACCTTTCTTAATTTGTCCACATAATCACCACTCCTTTGTACACATTTCTCCCAGCGTTCTGGGAGTTTGAAAATTCCCCTTCTGTAAAATTCCGTTCCAGCCATCCGAAGACACCGACGCACTGCTTTCTGAATTGCCTCTGTTGTCTCATAACGTTGTCCGCGCAGCTGATCCTTCATAAATCCGAAAAGATGGTAGTCGGAGGGTGCCAGAACAGGGCTATAGGAGGGGTGTGGAAGAACGTCCCACCCCATCTTTGCAATTGCTTCCAATGTGAGGCGAGCGGCGTGGGGGCGAGCGTTGTCATGCAGTATGATGATGTTTCGTCCCAGATGTTTATCGCGCAATGCACAACGGAGCTTGTGCAGTGTCTGGACATAACGAGCAGCAGTGATGGTTTGCCCAGGTTCCAAGAATTCGGCCAAAATCAACCCCTCTGCATCCCAGAAGAATGTGCCCATCACCTTCACAGCTGATGGCATTCAGGCTTGAAATGGTGAAACCGGCTTTCATCACCTGTCACAATACAGAGCAAAAAATCATCGCCTTCATGTTGATATCTCTGCAGCAGTTCTGAGGTGATGGCTTTTCGCTGACCTTTGTGGTCTTAGGTCAGTAAGTGCAAGACCCAACGAGCACAAACTTTCCTATAGCCTAAGCTTTCAGTCATCTCCTGTACTGCATTGTGCCCTATTCCAAGTGTTCAGGCTATTGTGTCCACAGTCACATGCCGGTCATCTTGAATGATCTCATCCACTCTCTCCTTGTTGCATTCAGTTGAGGCTGTTCGAGGGCGAGCACTCTGAGGCTCATTTTGGATGCTCGTGTTCCCACCTTTAAAATGTTTCACCCATCTTCGAACACTGCTCGCACCCATGCACACACTTCCATAAGCACGCTGAAATCTCTGGTGAATTTCTGCAGCAGGGATTTCCTCTTTAACAAGAAATTCGATGACAGCACGCTGGTGAAACGACACATCGTTGGCAGCCATTTTGTTAGGAGTGATACTGGTCACATGATGCAAGCTATTGACATCACAAGACACTCAAGGATAACACAACAGCTGGTTCCATCTACCACTGTACCCTCCTTTGTCTGCTGTTCCCGGTTTGCACACAAAAAAAAGTTGCTCATGACTTTTGGCATGACCCTCGTATTTTACACATTCCATATATGAAAGACAGAACTCTCAAAATTTTACAGAGCTTGTGGTAAATACAGATACATGAAAATGTATGGTTATGAATTATTTGATTGTAAAATTGTCCATAAAGAGGTTCAAAATCCAAGCTTAGTGATTGTTGTATCTTTTTGTCTATTAATAAATTATAAAACAGCAGTTTGTGTGTTTCTTATGTGGTTTTCATTGTAATATTTTTAAACTCTACAGTCATAGATGAAAAGAGAGAGAAGAATCATGTTTGATATGGTAGTGAGGTTTCTGATGTAACACATCACATACCCAAAATCATGTATAATCAGAACACCCCTTTAGACCCTCCAATTCCCATCCCATAAATAAGTATATGCCTGTGTGTGTGGTGCACATGTATGTACATATGTTTGTATGTATGTATGTGTGTACATATGTGTGTGTGTACGTATGTACACATGCGTGCATGTATGTATGTCTGCATGTGCATATGTACACACGTGTGCAGGTATGTTATGTACACATGCATGTATGTATGTAGGTAGGTAGGTATGTATGGATGCATATACATATGTACATATATATGTAGGTATGTATGTACATAGGCATGTACATACGTATGTATGCAGGTATGTACGTACGTACATATGCATGTACGTATGTATACAGGTACGTAAGTATATACATAGGTATGTATGTATGTATAAAAGGTAAAGCAGTCCTTGTGCAGGCCTATTTTAGGCACTGAGAGTTCCAGGAGGTTAAGGCTCCCAGATTCTGAGACAATTGGCACATGAAGAAGGTACAGTTGTCAGCCCCACACACCAGCTGCCTTTACCCCTCAGGAAATATTCCTGGTTCTCATTTCTTTTACAGTCTGAGTCGGCCCCAGAGCAACAGTCAGTCCAGAAGGATTATGTCAATGAAAAATTCCAATGACATCATCAGGAATCAAACCCACAAACTTCCGGCTTGTCGCACAGCGCCTCAACCAACTGCACTACCGTGAGCCCCCATATATGTATATATATGTAACACATACATACGAAAGTAGTTTAAAATATTAAGAATAACAGTTTTAAGCCAACCAACACTGGCTTTAAATTCTTTCAATGGCATCTTAGCAACAGATCACCTACTACATTCTCTGTTTGAAAAAATTTTCACAGAGGCTGGCAATTTTTTACTACTTATGCACCAAACCAACGAAAGATGTTTCTGATTCACATCCTCAATCCAAAATGTTAAGGCCCTTGCAGCCTACACTAGGGTACTATCATGCACCAAGCAACTATTGTGGAGATGAAAACCTACATAAGTCTCAGTGCAGATCCAACATTAATAATATCAAGTTTTAAGGTATACAGTGTCACTTTTGCTAGGTTTGTGGATTACAAACATGTTTTGTTCTTGATCTACTCCTTGCCCTTGGTACTAGTGAATTATTTTGCCAAGTTCCCAGCATACAGCACAAATAATCCATAATCAAGCTAACATTATGGAGTGTGTAGTGTAGTATGTCAGAATTACCACTAGGCACATACTTAAAGACAATTTCTGGCTGACGAGGGGTGAACTATGAATTGGAAATTGTGCTCTCAAAAGAGATTAAAATATGCCAAATTTGAAATATAGAATGTTTTACTTAAATATGACGTTTGCATGTGTTGCACATAAGTATACCGTCATTGTTGGATCCAGACTAGCTGCATTTTGTCACGAGTAACAGACAGTAGCTGACCAAACACAAGAGGGTGGCTGTTCATACTGGTCTAAAGCAGACTGCAGCATTAAATAAATCAGGAAAGACCACATGCATATCATTCAGATTTCCACCTTCTGTAGGTGCTTCACAGACACAGAATCGTTCAATACTTGCATACACTCTTTCTTTAACTACAGGAATGACTGACATTTTGCCATTTTTCCAAATTAGTGTCCATTATTTAGAAGAAATGTGGCAAAGTTTGTATTGTTCATGTTATCTTCTAAGGCTGTAAGATACTCATTGTACCTTGCAAAAGGTACCATCTGAGGGCTTACATATTGCACTGAGCAGCTCAAGCATATTGTTGATAGATACCACTACTGTAATAAATATTCTGGTTCTCTAATTTCTTCCTGAAAACTTCTTCAGTAACTGTGTTTGTTATAAGTAACACACAAGACAATCACATTACTGCTTCATAAGTGGCTATGAAGTGACACAATGAACTCACACTTAGCGAAGATTTTAAACTTATTTACCCATTTTACAACCAACCAATTAAGAACAACATAACTTCATATGTCTATATTTACCATAAGCTTTGTAAAAGTTTTAAGATCTCAATTTTCCATACACAAAATGTGTAAAATAAAAATTTCCTTTACATGTTGTTGTGGGCCAGACATGAAGGTAGCTTAATATGAACAACACTAAACATGTCTAATTTTGTATATTTGTAATAAAGGAATACAAAGCTGGGTCTTACTGACATGGTCATCTCTACTGACAATGTATAACCAACAAATGCACAAGGTATCAAATACTTAATTGTATCTAACAGCCCCTACATGTTTCAATGCATAATCATCAGGGGGTTCTATTGTTATACCAAAGCCACATGCCAGTTAAAATACAGCCCATCAATATAACTTACAGCATTAAAAGCATAACATTAACAAGTAGTTAATATAGTCAGTGTTACATACAGCGTTACAGTAATACAAAATATAACAAAATGAACTTCAATAACATAAAGAAGGGTTCAGTTATAGAAGTGATTACATAGACTACAATTGTCTCTTAATGTGCTGATCATGTGCAGTGGCCTTATATACAGCGAATCATATCCCTTGAGATTCCAAACCTGTAATGAATTATATGATTCAGTCTAAGGCAAAGCAATATTTAATCTTAGCAGAATTAATATGACTGTGTTAACAGGTTATAGGCTTACCCTGAAATGTGAATTTCCTGGTATGGTAACTGAGCTTGGTGCAAGAAACATAGTCTTGGTACTGCCTTGTGATGTTAGCTAGCACATATAAATTGGGTTGAGGTCATTGACATTCTGTTCATTGATCAATACATCCTGTTGTTGGTGTATATGCATAAAAAACTATTCCCAGCAGTCCATTTTTGATCCTTCATTGCACGTTTTCATCAATGCCATAGTTTCCTCCATATTTCCATATTTGTGTATATTGTTCAGCCTATGCAGAGTGTATGCCAAATCTGGGTTGTTTGTTTTTATATATCATCTATGTTCCTTGTACCTAATTTCCAGAGATCTGCCAGTCTGGCCTATATATAAATAGTTACATGTTTTGCATTCAATTTATATACACCACTAGTTTTCTTTCATCCTGTGGTGATTTGCTATTTAGGTGACTATGTAAGATGTTGGCAACTTTAAAGGCAATGTTCAAACTGGTATGCCTGAACAGGTTAGTAACCTTATGTACAAGTGGGCCATGATTTGTGAAAATGATCCACTTTTTCTTTGTTTGTGTAGATGAGTTTTTGGTTTTGTGTGTTTTGTATAATAGTTTGTCTTTCAGGTTATGAATAATGTGCAATAGGAAACACTGAATTTGGCTCCTGATAGGATAATGTTCCATTCCTGTTGTTTACATCTCCCTGTAATAGGCAAAGTTGTCATCCTGTTGATGTAAAAAATGTATGCAGTGAGTTTATGTTCCATATGGCAGTCTGACAAGAAGAGTATAGTAGTATCTGTTTTGGTAGGTTTTCTATAAAATCCCAGCAATAGAGTATTTTTTAGTCTGGAGACTTAGAATCCAGATAGTTTATGTTTTTTATTTGATTATACATTGGTTTGCATTAGAGTGAATCATATAATTCATTATGGGTTCAGAATCTCAACGGATATAAACTCCATTAAAATTGACTGTACATAACGCCACTGCACACGATCAGCACATTAAGAGACAACTGTAATCCATGTAATCACTTCAAGAACTGAACCCTTATTACATTAATGGAGTTCATTTTATTGTTATATTTTATATTACTATAACTATGTAACACTCACTATTTAACTATTTGGTAATGCTATGCTTTTAACACTGTAAGTGTATGTATTGATGGGCTGTATTGTAACTGGAATGTGACTTTGATATAACAAAAGAACTCCATGATGATGCATTGAGGCATCAAAACATGTAGGAGTATTTAGAGACAATTCAGTATTTGATACATGATGCATTTGTTGGTTACACGTTGTAAATATCTGCAAAATGCATGGCACACACAGGTTCAAGATGTTCGTCTTTAGTTAATATTTAATACAACAGGACTTTTCCATAAAAATGGGTTAAGTAAGTAAACCACTAAATACTATTAAGACTAAAACATCTTGCGCTAAAAAAAATTCCAAATCAAAGCACACAGTAGTTAAGACTCACTGGCCACATGCAACCTGAATATTAAAAAATAAAATGATACAAAGAACATGACTGATTAATACTAACCCCTGCAGGGTTTTTAACAAAGTAACTTCCACTGGATCCTTGGTATATTCTCTCTGGATAAATGCCATTTTCTATAGCAACTTCAGCTTGCCGTACCAGATCGGAGAACAAAGGATCATCTGCAAAGCATTCAAATATCACATCAAAGTCGCATTGCATATTTTCGTATGTCATATAAACCGCAGTGCTGGCAGTCACTGAGTCACCTTGTCTGTTACAGAAATACCGAAATGAGTCCTACGTAGCATTTCTAGTACGGAAGCAAGCCAGCTGTTAAAACAAGCTGATGTGGCACACGTAGACAGAAATGACACCTTTACAAACATCGACCACATGTGACAGCACACTCACTTCTAACTTTATCGCTTTCTTATCGCTCAGATTAAATTCCGGGATGCACTATCTACAACGTAATTTTCCCGGATATTTACCTGGAAAGTTGTTAAAGGTGACATCCGACTCCATCCGCCCTAAGAGCGGCTGGTTCTCACGATTAACTCTTGGAGAATCTATTGTGCTTCCGTTATTAGAACTCGGAGCAAAGGCTACCTCTGGAACTTCGTCAGATACTCCGGAAGAAGACAAGGAAGCAATTGAATTAGTTCGAGACTTATCTTCAGATACCAACTGACTTTTGAGATGCGTTTGCTCTTCGGTCATTGAGGTAACCCAATGAACCTGTAAAGTGTTCGGATCGACTAAGTATGCACTATACACCACAAAGTAACAGACGATGACAACACTTAACTACACCACCTTTTTCTATTAACGGCCATTACGAACGATTACAGTCACATGGTCACTTCGTTGAAAGTTCAATGGCGCAATGGACGGATGGATGCACAGAGTACGGAGACATCTACTATTCTGGCGTGAGTTAACAGCACACAAATCTTGTATAGATGGCAGAGGAAGCCGGTCATTCCTTGCAATTCAAACCCACCAATCACACGAGGACACCAAACTTTTGGTACCGAGTGCATTATGGCGTCGCGAAGTTCTTTATCGACGGAGCGGACGAGACCGGCAAAATCAACTGCGCGGCATAGTATACCAGATGAACTGTGGCGGCATAGGTGAGACGACAATGTGAACTCTGTAAAAACAGGAAAGTGTGATGTGCGAAAACACAAACGCAGTACTTTCTTTCAGGTGGCCCGAGGGTAAGGTTTAATGTTTCGGTTACTTCTCTAAATCAAAACGTTTTCCCTTTCTTTTACATGACCCGGCGGTTACGTTATATGCTTCGATCTTTTTCATGTATTCAAAAACACGCTCGACGTTTATAAATTCGATCCCACATTTCATCGAACTACCTCCCTCTTACTATATCTGTGACTGCCAAAACGTAGCGTCCACATCCAGTGTCAACTTTTCCGTTCCTTTGGCTGCGTCTGCCGCCGGTATCGCATGCTCCGTCGCTAAAAAAATTTGCAAAGTAATGATGCACGTCAGCTCTGGGCACGAAATAATGCGCAACTGGGGTTTTTTGTTTAACCTGATCATGGGTCTGAAATAGGAAAGTCAATTTTAATGCATGGATATATGTGACTTAAAAATAAGACCATTGTCACGATAGACGTTCCCTAGTTTGGGCGTTGTGACAGCGCTTATGCAGCATCTATACATATGTTTAACCTGGATGAATGCACTCGGTACGCTGGAGCAACAGAATTCCTGAAATTGTACAGAAATAGGGTTTCTTATATGCATTAATTTAACTCAGATTCTGTGTATGCTACATCGTTTATGATGTACTTTGGCCCTCACCCATTTACTTTTAATGAAATTATTGCATTTACTATTGTTTATGTGTTGAATTTGTGTAATTAACTTTAATTCTTCATCCCTAGTACATAAATAATTCTGCACCTCAAAAAAACAATTTGTGTGGTGTACATGCAATTTTAACAAAAAACAGTGGTATTGGAAAGGGAATGAATCTCAGTCCCTCACACAACACGAAATATACATTTAGCATAATTATTTCCAATCCTGCACATGTTCTGAATAAGATACTGACCTGAAGGTGACCAACACAGACAGTCACACATGTCAGAAACTGCAGTATATACAGAATTAGAGGTGTGTTATGGGCCAGAAGACAACCTGTGCCTGTAGGATATGGTATGGGATATACTCCAAAACTGCTCTTTTGTACTGAATCCCCCCACCATTTCATGACTTCAGTTTCTATCCAAGCAGCAATGAAAATGAGTCCTTCTGCACTAATGCCAAACAATCTGTTAGGTGGAAACTGTTCAAGAGACCTATATCTCCAGGCAACTGCTGAAGATGGAAGCAGTATATTCCTCTGGAACATCAACAATCATCTGTGAGTCTACACAGTGTCCTAACCCAGACCACATTATGCATATCACCACTTTGAATATCCAAAATAAAGCACCCAAAATGTAAATGACAAAAGTGCAGAAGTTTCAGGTTTGGAAAACTGAATTTTTGTATTGATTATGTCTTTATCAACACAAGATTTAATGTCATGCTGCTTTCAACCAGTTGCATGTTATCATTTCTTTTACTTCTCAAATGAAACAACAAAGAAAAAGGTGTTGGTATTTTGCTGTCACAACCACTATTTTCATAGTAATTATCATTTTGACATTTCAGTGAGGCTACCTGAGGTTAGTTATAAAAATAAACAGAAAAAATAACTCTACTACATGGCAAACAAAGGCCTTGTCTTCTTCATCTTCTTCGTATTCTTATTCTCCTCCTCCTCCTCTTCTTATTCTATCTCCTCCACCTCCTCTTCTTTCTTCTTCTTCATCCTCTTCTTCTTTTTCTTCTTCTTCCTCCTCCTCCTCCTCTTCTTCTTCTTCCTCCTCCTCCCCCTCTTCTTCTTCTTCCTCTTCTTCTTCTTCCTCCTCCTCTTCTTCTTCTTCTTCTTCCTCCTCCTCCTCTTCTTCTTCCTCTTCTTCTTCTTCCCCTTCTTCTTCTTCTTCCTTCTCTTCTCCTTCTTCTTCCTCTTCTTCTTCCTCCTCCTCCTCTTCTTCTTCTTCTTCTTCTATTCCCTTGTTGCTGTTTCAGGCATCAAGTTGCCTCAGCCAGACACAGAACACTTCCTGTCCTTTGTCAGCCTACTTTCCTCCTGCAAGGTCTTCCCCTTTTTTCATCTTCTGCATAGGGTACTCCCTTTTCTATCCTTGGCCTTTCTCTTCCCCATGGTCCCTCAACCCATTTCCCAGGGTTCCTGTTGCTATTCATCCCAATTAGGTACCCAAACCATCTTAGTTATAGCCCGTGCGGTATGTGACGGCACAAGCGCAGAAACCAGATTTGGTTTTTCAGCGAAACAGACGAGTCCATTTAAATCGGCGGGGGTGTCAGTTCAGTCGACTACTGGCAGTCGAGGAGTGCGGATCAGCGGGCAGCTATTGTACTATCTTTAGCAAGTACGTTGATCAAAGCTTGAAAATGTCGCTACAAGGCAGGAAGAAGCGGGTAAAAAGGAGTGGTGAGCGTGAAATAGTTTACAA
>Ga0123354_10006515_pt1 | contig 17362 bp, 11 predicted proteins | sample TergutLab28metaG_2_FD_97872 | JGI IMG/M metagenome (GOLD analysis project Ga0123354, IMG submission 97872) | Labiotermes labralis P4 segment gut microbial communities from Petit-Saut dam, French Guiana - Lab288 P4 | ecosystem: Host-associated > Arthropoda: Insects > Digestive system > Gut ...
CCCTACTTCCTTTCCGTCTTTTAACGTATTTGTAGAAATCAGTCCAACAATTACCCTCTTTCCTTAATATTGTTTTTAAAAACGCCTCCTGTGCTAATTTCTTGGCTGCTAGCAGCTGCTTAGTTAGATACTTTAATTCTGCCCCTCTTATTAAACACAACACGAAGGATGTCACCAGACACCATCCTACTTCGGTGATATAATTATTTGCCCTAAATGGTAACAACATGGTGAACGTGTAAAGTGCCAGCAAAACGAGCCATACTTAATTTGGGGTCTTGGGGATGTGTGTGGTATTAGAGCTGAGAAATGTGAAATATCATTTGTGATAATTTGATTGGCTCCACACAAGCTGACAGCTATTTAAATGAAAACCATTCACAATGCTGCTAGTGAATGTGGCTGGCTGCAGGTGCTGGCATGGTTATGTGTGTGACACACTGGTCGGCCAGGATGAGACAGCAAATATGGACAGCATGACACGGTAATACCAAGGTTCCAGGCATAGATCCCAAACGAACATTCAGGATCCTGCAATCACCACAAACCAGGAGTGCACAAATCTCAGAATACTAAATTTTGTATGGTGACAGCAAAACTGTCTGGGTCCTCAGTATGGAGTTTGTACACAATGGCGCAGTTGGTTGAGGCACTGCACTACAAGTCGGAAGGTCGTGGGTTCGATTCCTGATGGCGTCATTGTAATTTTTCATTTACATAATCCTTCCAGCTGCACTATGGCCCTGGGGTTGACTCGGTCTCTAACAGAAATGAGTATTAGGAATATTTCCTGGGGTGTAAAGGCGGCCGGTGCGTAGTTCTTTAATGTGCCGATTGTCTTGAAATCTGGGAGCCTCAATCTCGTGGAACCGTCGTGGACTATCCAGGCCTGCAATGGGATTGCTTTGCCAGTACGGAGTTTGCTTCATGCCGCCTTTCTGGCTCCTAGAATCTTGAGGTGGCTCCTAGATTTTTGGAAAATTTGTACACCCTTGGTTGAAACGATCATACATATGAGACTTATGCGGTATGATGAAGAGGAAGTAACCGAGTGCTAGTAACAAGCAGGAAAAATGCAAGTCTACAGAGAAGACGGAAGGAATATGATCAGCAAGTTGGAGCTGGCACAGCCAACTAGGAAGTGACAAGCGATGGCAGCAGTAATCCAATACTTGCATTATATTCACATCAAAACATTTTATTAAAGTTCATTTGACAGCTTCAAATATAATAAAAATCATTAGCCATGGATCACAGACGAGAACAAACTGCAGTCTATCACACAAACTTGTTCCTGATAACCTCTTCTCTGCCTTCAATTTCAATCGAGTCATACATCCACTTCCTGTTCTGCCTATAAAGTCAAAGAAACAAGGACTTTACAAATTTATAAATACAGGGCATGAAGGTCATCAGACAGACACTGGTCTTTCACGTGAAAATTCTTGGTTCAACAATTGGATGTGGTGTGAATAATCACAGGACTGAAGAAACATCATGGTGCAAAAATAAACTCTGGTCACATGTTACTTAATTACCATTCAGAATCTTGTTCCCATTTCCCAAAACACTTTCTTTTCAGAATTCTAATGTAAGATTTATGATTCTTACAGCAGTGAACATTAAGATTACAGCCTTCTGGGATGAGAGACATATGCCAGGAAGTATGTGCAGTGGATACACACCTCCACACATTCTTAAAGCAGCCATTAAATGGAGGCAAGCGGTTAGCATCGTGCTGAGACTGGACCCCAACATCTACTGTGCACAACCAGTCTTGAACTGGTGGCAAATAGGAACATCTCCCTCAGTCACTAAGGCCCCAGCTCCCTGATCTTCTAGTCACTATATTGATTGAGCTATCCAAGATCACTCGTTAAAATATAAAGAAAAATGCAATTAGAGTTAAGCATAAGTCACAGCACTGCAACCGACCTGCATTCATGACCACATTTGCAGGAGAGACACTTCGGACATGGAAAATGGCATCCTGGACATATTTCATCTAGACAGTCGCACAAGTCTTTCCCCAGTGTCACAAGCACACCCTTTTCATCATACAGGTTTGTCTGCTTCCTCCTGTTGTGGATTTAACAGTAATATTAGTTCATAAGCACTAAAACAGAAAGTAACTCTTCTAAGATATTTGATTCAAGAAATATTTCTTAGCCTGACACTATGTACGCAAGAGGGCAAAGCACCACACACCACAGTGAAAAAGAAATTTACATACATTATACTGTGCACATGTGAAGAAGTCAGTATCACAACTATGGTAGTGAACTGGTGCCCAACTGTTCACTAATGGTAACACTGTAGACTTTTAACTGGGAGATGCCAGGTTCATATTTTGGCTGGGTCACTGACCATCCTGTCTGAGGGTTTTCACTGTTTTCCTCACCCACCCTGGACAGATGCTGGGACTGTACCATGACCAATTCCTTTCACACTCATCAGTTACACTGTGAGGGCTCTGCAACCAGTTTCTGATCCTGGCAGCCATGTTAAAACAACAGACCCCAAAAGAGTCTACGGGTTTCACCGTGGGATGGGACACGGTTGTCTTAAAAATAAATCAAGGAACTAAACTGCACTACACATTTACAGATGAACTAAAAGAGATCTGCTGGTCTCACAGCTGTCAGTATACAATTCACTGTCTCCTGAGTCAGTGTACCACGAGCTCAGTTCGACTCAAACCAGCTACAGCTGTTCATCACCAAATGTTGGTTGTCAATGGGTATACAGTCCCACCAGAAAGCGCAGGATTCTCTTCACTAACACATTTTTCAACATTCTTTGGTTGACTGGTATTTGTTTCCGAGATCTAGCTGGTTGAACTAGTAAATAATGAACTGGAAGAGGTATGAAAGGGAGTGACATCAGCCTAACTGAAGGCGCTATCCCACACTGGGCAGAAGGACTGGGTACCAAGATGAAAACCCTCAGGCAACACACCTTGTCATGTGAGGTTTGTACACAGGACCTCCTAAACATGCGGCAGGACCACTATGTTCAGCCACCATGACTGTTAAATCATGGACACAGATACAAAATCAAAAAGAAAACAAACAGCAGGGAATTGCTGCCAAGTATACCAAACACAAAAATGAAGTTCTGATTTCTCAAACACTTCACACTGTTGATCAGTTAATCTCTGTATTACAAAATGATTCTTCCTTAATTGTTACTGGTCATTTGTTGCTTCGCTTTAACGGAATATACATGGTCCAGTTGACGTAGCATTCAGTTTTTACAACAGTAAATATTGTTACCTCTGACATATAATCTTGCCACCAGCCCCATAGTAGTGTAGGAGTTAAAATACCCTGCTCTCAGGTGACAAAAGTTCTGTAAAATTTAAACCCCCCCCCAAACTTTTTCCTGACATTTCAGTGTCAGAAAATATTTAACATACTTAACGCTTTTCAAATTCCATCATCTATCGGACACAAGCATCAAAGCTTGGCAATAATTTTTTATGGTTCATCCTGTTGTTTGTGTGTGTACTTGTGCCTATACACACAAACAAATATATGTTAAGTACAATTATAATTAACCATCTAACACAACATTTGTTTACTGAAATCTGCAATCAGCTACATGTTGGACCTATATTAGGCCATCCCAAGGCTCTGTACAACTACATAAAATGAGAACATACAACTGTAAATGTCATAATATTATAATTTTTTTCACAACAATTATATTTACATACGTATTACTGCATAGTACTGGGGCACCAGTGGCGCAGTTGGTTGAGGCACTGTGCTACAAGCCAGAAGGTCGCAGGTTCAATTACCAATGGTGTCAATGGAATTTTTCATTGACATAATCCTTCCAGCCACACTATTGCCCTGGGGTCGACTCAGCCTCTAACAGAAATGAGTACCAGGAATATTTCCTGGGGGGTAAAGGTGGTCGGTGCGTAGGGCTGACAACCTTACCACCTTCATGTGCCAATAGTCTTGAAATCTGGAAGCCTCAACCTTCTGGAAACCTCAGAGTCTGTCCAGGCTTGTAATGGGGTTGTTTTACCTTTACTTTACAGCATTAAAAACATTGGTGGTAAGGATGGCTTGTTATATAATGCAATATTCAAATAAAAAGGTAAAGTTCTCCCTGTAACCTGCCATGAAGGCCCAGAGGGGCAGTAGAGGTCTAGTTCTACTATTTCTTTAAACTCTTCACTAATGAGGGTGGGTAACTAATGCCACACCCTGGCCACTTCACCCCCTGGAAAGAGACCCGGTATGCACTGAATAGGAGGCTGGGTGGGCATCAAGGCCAGTCTGGACAGATGTAGAAAATCTGGTCTTGAACACTGAACCACCCAGCCTGTACCAAGTCACTATACCAACTACACTATCCTGGCCACTCATATTCAAATACAGCATCTCGGTGTTAAATGTAAAAAATATATAAAAATGCTAGACAATGTGTCTGAAAATTGAGAATACAGATATATAAAATGAAGATATTCACCTTGTAAAGGGAAGTTCAAGGGGTTGTCAAGCTTCATACATGTTACATAGTTTCAGATCTGAAGAAATACGTTGTTTAGGCTGGTTATATAATAATGGACAGACTTATTTTGGATTGTGTACTCTAATGTGTTTGTTGTAGTCATACAGGGTATCTCCTCGTTACTATGACAGTTTTGTACCATTAAGCTATGCAATCTTCTTATTCTGTCTCACTATCTACTAGCACACTGAGTGAAATCAGGCAGTAAAATTTTTGCATTAAAATGCAAATCCTTCATCAGCAGATGTAAAATGCTTAAATGGCAGTGAGTAATTTACTGGCTTACTTTACTATATGAAGAAAAAAAGTAGTGTTATGTATCCTTTCAACTTCTCAAACGACTGACTTCCACAATATTTGACAAATATTATGTCACTAAAGGCTACCCCAACCTGACACAGTAATTTCCTATAATCAATATGGTGGGCACATAAATGCCTAAGGTGAAACTGATAGTAGCACTACTTCATATACAATTCTGAATTGACCTATGGCAATACATTTTCAAAACATATGAAAACTTTTTTACAGTAGAATGAAGAAGCGACAAGATCATAACTAACATTTATTTATTCTTATTTGTTTTGTCTGTACTAGTGTTAAGGACTACTGCCACTGAGTGACACCTGAACTGCAGTTAGTAGTAGTAATAACAGACAAGTAAAGCTATAAATATGAAATTTTGTATACAGAAAGATTACAAACATTCAGATTACTATCTTCTGGAATGTAACAGTCTGTAGTGTGTACCTACCTACCAAATACTATGTCACATCCCACATTACCATAATTTTCAGTCACTGCCTTAATAAACTCATGTTTCACACACACACACACACACAAACATTTCTATGAATTATGCATGATATACTGTTTATAAGTCAACTATTACAAACATTTTTTAAGAAATTCTGGGGTTATGTAGACACACCTCAGTAAACCTCATGTAACCTTACCCTCCACTGTAAATTTTTCGTGTCAGTTTCCTCCGCTCCCTATTGCTTCTTTCTGGGTCAAAATTCTCCATAAATTTCATGTTGTCATTCATGCTTAATTTCTTTAAAGCTGTTAGTACTCTCTGAAAGAGAATGTAAAAAAAACTAAAATGTGAAAATTTATTCACTTTTGGCTCCTATGAAAGGTTGATCCTCACAATAGAAAAAAAATTATTTAAATTCCAAAAATCCTTGACAGTACAAGGACGTTCAACATGTAATAGAACATTAAAAAAATGACATAATGGTTAGTGCTGATGTTTGTAGTCGGATTGTAAGAAAATCATGTTACAAAAAGCAACAACGTATCAAACTATTCGACTAAAAATTACTTTACAGCATGCATGCTACCTATGAGCCTTATTAAAAAAAAAATAACATCAGTGCGGTACGAGATAACCTCTCACTGCTTCCTAAAATACTTTTATATCATACTTTAAGATTTTTATGTTAGATGAAACAGCACTATACAATTTGGGGCCTGCACAACACACATCTTTCTGGTAGTAGTGAAGTTGACATTTGTCACATTTAAGTTGATATTCGCGCGTGATTCTCACAAACGTGTGAAAAGAATGAAAACCAAACCAAAACTATTCACCGTCTGTTTTGTTCCTGCTGTCCCCGATACCGAGTCAGCCGCGTCAGTGCTGCAGTCACTGGCATCAAATCTGGAATTTGAATTCGAACTCTCATCGTAATCAATAACTTGTTCCATAACGGCCACATTCACAACCCCTAATCACGCACAGATTAGTACCTCATAGCACGGATTTTCTAACGGTGGAACTTGCACTTGTGAACGCACACTCCAAATTTCCCTCCTTCGAGAAAATTTTACCTGATTTTGCGTACGTTATAGATCATACACCTCACGTTGAAAAAGGTACGACACTTTGTGTTTGTTAACGGGTTTCTGGTTTAGTAGAACTGTCAAAAGTCGCGCGTCTGCGTTTTTCTCTTTGTTTGTCTTTCATTAGAGTACCGGCATTTGTACGAAAGAAATACTGGCTTTAACTACGCTGTATGACTGGAAACATTGTCAAACCGAAACACGTTTAACTTACGGTACACTGACAAAGGAAACGTGTAGAAAAGCATCTGCATGCCTGCACAATGTCATTCTTGTCGCCAGTAACTTTAAAACCAAGGAACATAAGTCTGTAAAATTTCATGTCTGGGAGGTCTACTAACATTAGAGGAGCCGGATAGCGTTGTTGGTACAGGAATTATGCAAAGGACTGGAGGATCCGGTTTTTGAATCCCAGCAGAGGCAAGAGTTTCTCTTTCTTATCTAAATCGGCTATTCAATGGGTATCATGACTCCTTCCTGGTGGTTATGCAGCCAGGACATAAAGTTTTGCACTCACATCCATCTATTCCCCAGGTGAAGAATGCCCCTCAGTGGCGTGGACAGGTACAAGCTTACCTACAAAAATTTAGATGTTCAAATTTTGGTTAAAATCAGACAATATTTTGACGACCTGTAAGAATTTATGTCCACATCTGAAGTATAAGTCACTAAATAGTGATATGAAAAGTATTTCATAAGTTGTTAGAAATATCAAATTTTATGCCTCCTTTAGTACAGTTTTCAAGAGAAGCAAAAGAGAACATGCCAGAATAGTTACATGTTGCCCACATTTCAAAACATTTTACTGTAGAGTTGCTGTACCTTGATTGTCAAAATCTATTAACGTTCACTACAAACAGTGATTACTTATGTACAGAATGTATAGTTAATATTTTTTGCATAAATTAACAGGACAAACTGTGAAGATTACATATGAAACTGTAATTTTGCTGGCTGTTTTGTATGGGCATGAAATTTGGTCTCTCACATTTTGGGAAGAATAACTCAAGAGCGTGTTCAACAATAGGGTGCTGACGACAACACTTCAACCAAAGGAACAAGTAACAGGGCTATGGGAGGAGGAAGGGGAAGATCACCATAATGAGGGCTTCATGATTTTGTCTCCTCAATGAATATTATTCAGGCGATCAAATCATGGAGTTGGAGAGTGGATGGGCATGTGGCATGAATGGGACAGAAGAGAAATATGTAATAAGATCCTGGTGGGATTAACCAGTTCTCTGTAAAGGGGCAGATCAAACCATTTTATTGTTCTAAATACAAATATAGAGACATGTACTGTACACTAATGGTTCACCTTAAATAACAAAAATTATATCTTCACTTTGTGGAAACTCTAGTTCTTTTATTCCATGAAAAGTTCGCTCCATATAACTTCGGTTTCATTTCCTTTTCCTTCTGCTTCTGCACGTACCATTTCCATCCATTCCTCTCACAGAATGCAATGGCATCTTCTTCTGTTTGAAACTCTACCTTCATATTGGAGAGGGGGTCACCCCTACAACAAGAACAATGGTCTACAAAACTTTGTATAAGGTATGGTAAGGTGTTCCTGTGCCTAATCAGTCACCATGCCATCACAGCATATGGGGGAGAGGAGGTACAGATCCACACATTCTTAACCTGATCACTAGACAGAAATGAGTGGGAAACTTCATGCCCCAGCTGCCTTACCACAAGCCATGCAAACTTCGCACTCTATTCAAATGTGGCACTGTCACCTGGACACAGAAAGAACACTATCTAGAGCACCAGACTTCCATTCTTGACACTGGAAATTTGGATGTTCAAAAGCTTACTTTTATTTTTATAACATATGTTTGCCTCAACAGTGTGATAAGAACGGCACAAACAGAGATCTTGGATACCGGCATTCTACACAAGCATAGAATAGGTATGTGCACCCCTACAGATACAAAAATGCACAAGGGGAATCAAGTAATACAGTACTAAAAGTTGCTCACTCTACATGTAAACATAACTGGTCTGACAGTTTTTGTAATCTGCTCAACATAAAGTTTCATGAAAATCCATTCATCAGTTCTCAAGTCATTCTTTCAACATGTACAGCCAGACACAGGAGTTTTAATACTCTACTGGCATGTGCAAGCCTGTAAGTGTATTTAATTACACACACCAACACATGCACATATATATATTATTTAAGAATAATGTATATGTATGCATGTGTTGATGTGTGTAATTAAATAAACTACAGAATGCACAGTGCAACGATAAAAATAGTTAGTGCCCAACAAGCAAAACTCAACAACAACTACAAGAATGCCAAGCTAAAGTTATTAAAAGACTTCTTAAATAATATATATATGTGCATGTGTAATTAAATAAACTACACAATGCACAGTGCAATGACAAAAATAAAAATACCTGTATGTGTATGTTGTGCCCACTGACAGAAACGTAATCGGCTATTCCCTGCACATGAAAAAATTAGATGTGCTTCGCACAGCTGATTGGGTTCAGAGAATTCGGGACTCAGGGATGGCGTGTCATGTACGTTGGTAAATGGTTACCAACAACACAGGCAGTACAATCCTACAAACACTGGCAACATTCTACTGTCTGTGCATGATTTCAGGCTTCTACCATTAAGTAACTGAGAACTGTACTCTTCTGGGTTATTATGCAGCGAGTAAAGGTAATTTCTTACTGATGGTTCGGAACAACCTATCAGTCCCATCCTCAGGGTTCAAGAATCCAGAAGAAAGCCTGTAGCCAGAATACGGTGTTTATATAGGGAAGAGGGTAGGGGGTGAAGTCTCAGTTGTATGATGTCAGCCAATAGGGTTATTGTATGTGGTTGGATGGAGGGGAGTGTGGTAGACAGTGCAGCTGGGCAGAGCTATCCATGATCGCAGGAATTCTACCCTGTGCCATAGCGAGACACAGAACACTCACACGAGCAAAGTGGTAGGAACCCTACTGGCTGACACCACAATTCTCAGACTTTTCACTGCCCACAATCCGCCCTACATAAACACCATATTGGGGCTATGGACTTTCTTTTGGATTCTCAAGCTCTGAGGATGGGACTGACAGGTTGTCCTGAAAGATCAGTTAAGAAATTACCACTACTCGCTGTATAATAACCCAGAGGAGCGTAGTTCTCTTCTACTGTCCGGCCAAGGTGTTAAGGCTGATGGTAGCTTTCCTCACTATACTGACCACTCTCAATGTGGGATGCGCTGCTGTGTTGTAATGTAACGATTATAAATGCTGGCAACCAGTCTAACACACACCATGTTAACAGAACAAATTACTTTATTTCACTGATGCAACTACATGTTTTGGCTTTGATTTAAACAATCATCACGCTACTGTAACAAACAGCAGTTAGCCATCCTCCAACCTACAAACAAGACAAAGTCTACCCAAGCATCTAAAATAACAATAAACACACAACTATCCTGATAAATCCTCATCAACAGGATCAGTCTACTAGCATTCCAAAGCTAGCCCACATAATCTGGAAGAATTACATCTTATATGCCATCACTGTTATAAGTGAACGTGAAAGATGCATGACTTTTGTACCTAAATTGCCTCAGAGTTCTATCAGCATAAAACACTAATAACAAATATAATCTTTGATTAAAAAACTGTAACATCCATTACAATTAATAGTTTTATGATTCCTGCAATCTTACACATAAAACAACAGTTACAGCCTCAGCCATCATGTACAACAAGCAATTTTATATAATTAACATTACCGATACACCACTCTCCAAAGGAAAGAGTTTTCTTGGAAAATGCCAGTTTCAGGTTCAGATCTATACATGTTTTTAGTGAATTTTATAAACAGTATGTAAACTCCCCTACACATTTCTTTCTCCAGCCTAATGATGGCTTAACTTAAAAGCTGAAACATTCAGCTACATTGTAAAGCAAAGCAATTTGTTTTACAAAAATAAGCTGTTTTAGATTGTCTGCCATTGTTCATAATCCCTAGCCACCCAACAGCATGTCCCAAATAATACTGGGTTCCAGACGTCAGAACTCAGTCCAACAGTACCACCATATCATACAAACATAATGCCTCTCACCATCTTCTGAGTACATGAAAAGCAGTATCTCCCTCCAAAATGCTGCAAACTACCTACCAGATTACACGGTGTCATAACACATCAAACCAAAGTCTGTACACTCAACAGCATGAGAACTTCATTACCAAGCAGAACTGACATCACCTTCAGTGAAGTTTTGGTAAATGAAATGTTATCCATGGGACAGATCATGACACTCCACACTGCAACCAAAATACTTACGTTGATGACCAGCCCATGAGTGGGTTTTCCCACCGTTCTCTAGTTTCAAACTCTATCTCCCAGCGTTGGGTGTTGTCTGTACCAGACTGCATGGCATTCTTACACGGTCTGTAGATCCTCACAAAACGTGTCTTTATGTGTTCTTCAGGGACACCAGTGATCGCCGAAATGTCCGCCTGCATAACAAATTGCCACAGTGCAGTTCATCAGTTATTTGATACCATGCAATAAGACATCAAAAATGTAACAAGGCATGTCAAAATATAAAATAACAGTAGGTAAACTTGTTAATCTGCTGGGTGAGATACAAGGCTCACACAGCAGCGAGTATCAAGACTTGGGTCTTATGCGCTGTGACAAACACACAGTTTTGGTAGAACCTGCTGCCACCTGTTGGCAGTACCACACCCTAGAAGACCATAACCTTAGCATTCAATGCTGCTAATGGTAAGTTTATCCCTGTGGTGAATTAACCTTTTGAGACCAGTGTACTTTGCAAAATACTGGGAATTAAATGGCCCATCCATGACTTTGAATGTTACTGGCCAATGAATACAGTCACTGTCTGGCTACCTCAACATTACAGTGTGCAACGACTATAGTCATCCTTCGCCACCATGGGTTAAGCAATTCATTAAGGCACATGGGGGAGAGAGGTATGGTTCTACACATAATTCACCTTAGCACTGGAAGGCCACATTTGCACCTTGGAAGCTTTATGGCTAGTAAAAGAACCCCTGGTCCCTACTAAATAGAAAGCTGGGTGGGCCCCATGGCTCATATAAGACATTCCAAAGAGAAAAAATCTATCGCTACTGGTGCCTGCCCACTGTATTGCCAATGCTGTGCGAATCTCAAATTTTGATAAGGCACATATCTGTGGGCATACTGTAAGGATTAACAAAACAAATGCAGTAATAGTATTAGGATTATTAAAATTGCTAATTCAAGTTCCCACTGCATGGCACATACAGACGTGAGCTGACACACTAAACTTTACACTCAAGAATACAAATCTGAGCAGTCACTGGTTATATAAAGTACAACTTCTTACTGGCTGATCCACTGTTATGTAGCCATCAAGCTGCTTCTGATGAGATACCTCTTCTGGCCTCATAAGCGCATATTTTACTTCCACCTGGGATGCCTCCTGTATGTCTAGCTTCTTGTCAACCTTGTCAGCGAGCTGCACTACAGATGTGTGTACTGCAGCACCACCCCTAGAAGCAATGAAAAATAACTTAGAAATACCAGTTATGATTGATTCTGGCTTATTTACTGACACCTTCTCAGCTGCAGATGTTATGTGACATCAAATAACTGAATGATCTGTAAATACTGAAGTGAAGAATATAAATGATGGTGAGCCATTTAATGGCACCCTCCAAGCATTCTTCCTAGGTGAATGACGAAAATCACGCGAAACTTGTCAAGAGAGGCAGACTATAGGTAAACATCTGAACCAGAGACATAGCACTTAACCATTCAATGCCTGTGTTCAGTGAAACATCACACCAAACTGAAAAGAATGTGTAAATTTCTGTATAAATTACTTCACAGGAAAATAATGACTGTAAGCCCAATGAACATGACTGAACACCAAGTACTGAAGAACTGCAAAGCAACTGACGTTACCTCATGTAATTAATAGTCTTCACTCCAAACAAGTGCAATAAACTATAGTGTTGCTACACCTCACTACTTTCTTTTGAACAAATTTTCTACTTTAGAACAAGCAAGGAAAGCCCCTGCGCAAAATAACAACATAAGTTCGATTTGGAGCCTGTATGCTGGCAGGTACCACTGGAACAAGTAATCTGCACGAAAAAAAGACAATAAAAAGGTTATCAACTGACGTTAATGAATCCGGTTTGTATAACTACCACACTTAGATTCAATAATTGTACCATTGCATCGTTCCCGTCTTCAATACCCTGACAACATTCCTCGCAAACACTTGCGACGCCATCTTTCATGTCGCACAGTGTCGCCAAATGCATTCGGTATATACGAAAGTACCACAGAGGGAAATTCTCACGACATAACTGAAGCCTAGAAGTTTGCACCAGAGTGCAGGCACAGCAATTTCACTTACTTTCATTTGGACCACTTGAATTTAAGAAGTAAGTCAAGGATGTCGCTGTGCACAACACGAAGGCATAGGGGAGGAGTGAAGATATACGTCCACAATATTTTTAAACTCGGGCTTGCATAGAGGTGAGTGGCCAACTCCACGTCCCTACCGTTTATCCCGCGCGGAAAGCGCCCCAATTGCCGAATGTGTAGGAGGCTAGATGGGCCCCAGAGCCGATCTAGATGCTTGGGGGAGAAAAAATGAAAACATCCTTTTCCTTCCACGAATCGAACCCCGAGTCCTCAGTTGTCCATCCGTAGCCTCGTCACTATACCGACTGCACTATCCTGGGTTAAAATGCTATTCTCTCAGCGATGCTCATGATGAGTCGCGGAGTTACTATAAGACGTGAGTGCTGATCGGCACCACCACGCTTAAATGGAGCAAATTAAACAAAATGGACCGAACATTTCATTGCCTGCAATCTGATGGCACGACTAGTAAAATTCCAAGCACCAAGACACGGCGTCACATTCCAGTTCCACTTATGAAACATGGAATTTATAAAACCCAGAAACGGAACATGTTTCGACACCCTTGGGTAAGACACAAAAATTACATTCTCTTAGTACGTACTCTCAACCGATATTCAGCACAAATCTGTACATAACAAAACCATTTTCTGCTACAGATTGGTGACACAGTTCAAGGCGATGTTACTAGCAGATGGTGTGACAATACGTGACGTTGTAACGGCAATATTCGTCCGACACGTGTTGAAACGACAGAATACGAAACTGCTGGACATAATTACGTGTGTGAAGCAAATGGGAATAAAGGGCTAAAGCTCGCGAACTATTTATGGGCTTGAAAAGTGGAAGCAGCAGGTTCCCTCGAAATGTTGACATCAGTCTACCAAATGACACGGCGTCATGCCCCAAAACACCGATGGCCACTGTCCCTGGCTTGAGACCATCGAACCTCACACAGATATATTTAGGGAGGAAGTACTGTGTATTCCGTCTGCACGTCCTGAAGGCACAGCACTCTCAACTTCGGCACTAGGGTGACCTATATTGAGAGTACTTGACTGTATTGTGACTACGTAATTCACACACTAACCAACAAATGCACTATTTATTAACTTGGTTAAAAGTTTTAAATTTACATTAAAATACACAATAATATCGCTCCTACATGTTTCGGTCTTTAATGACCATCATCAGGGAACTTTATCTGTACCGAACTGAAGTTATGTTTATGTTAAAACATTCGGTAAAATTACGTCGTTATATAAATTAGGTGCTGTGGCAGCATGCTGCCACAGCACCTACCGAGTGTTTTAACATAAACATAACTTCAGTTAGGCACAGATAAAGTTCCCTGATGATGGTCATTAAAGACCGAAACATGTAGGAGCGATATTATTGCGTATTTTAATGTAAATTTAAAACTTTTAACCAAATTAATAAATAGTGCATTTGTTGGTTAGTGTGTGAACTACGTAGATTTCAAAATGCACGGCGCAACAATAAAAACTGTATTGTGACTATTTCATTTGGTGTGTATCTTGTACTGTGGTTGTTTTAACTTGTTTTGTAATGTGTGGGTGTGTGTATGTGTGGGTTTTGTAAAGTGTGGGTGTTTTGGTAATATGTGTACTTGTATTTACTGTGTTTTGTATTGTTTGTACTGTGTCTTTTGTATTGTTTCTTTTATGTATATTTATTCTTATTTGTTTTGTCTGTACTAGTGTAAGGACTACTGCCACCGAGTGACAACTCAAATGTAGTCAGTAATAATAATAATAATAATAATAATAAATAGACCTGAGTGGTCAACTTCAACAAACAATTAAACACGGCTCCCGCACGTGTTTTCAAAGGAACTGAAGGCGACCTTGACCCTCTACTTCATTAAGCATCTAGCCACTAAGTCATGTGTGAGACTGAAGATATCCTTTCACGCACTCTTAAACCCGCGCTGAGTCGTCTGCTTCACACTCCGGCCACTTTACCCGCGGGGAAGTAGGCCCCGGTACCCATTCAACAGGGGGCTGAGTGAGCCCTAGAGCAAATCTGGACGCTTACGAGAAAAGAAAGAAAAGTTTTGCCCTCTCCGGGAATCGAAGCGTCATTCCTTTGCCTTCCAGCCGCTAGCCTTGCCTTCATCCCCAACTCGATGACCTTAATATCTAGCTCATACGCACCAATTTCGTCAACGGACCGCGCACGGCCCCGTTGCTAAGCGACACAAATTGCAAATTTGGCCGAAAGAGGCCAGGCGCTTCGTGGAGGCACAAGGCAGTTCAGTTTCGTTTTGCCATCTGCAGCCAGCAGGCGTGTCTGGCGTCATGGGATTGCAGGTATGTGACGTCACAGCAGAATCGATGTGGGCAGTTGGGTGTGTCTCTGATTGGGCAGGGGGGCTGTGGTGTTGTAAGTGCTTACACGAGTCTAGTAGTGTCTGAGTAAAATCCGTGCTGGGTAACATAATGTGTGGTCGGCATGTTGATGCATGGATAATTGCAAGCCTGAGCCAACGGAGGGATGCTTAAATAGTGCATGACGCAAATACAGGCGTTCTTTATGAGACCTTTTGGTAAGCTACATTTGACTACCAAAGACGGTACAATAATTAGGGTCGATTTTGTGACGACGTAAAATATCAAATCCATCGAAACACGTCAGTTAGTCACTTTACCGACTGAGCTATCCTGTTGTGTGTCAATGGACCACGCCGCAGTTAACTGCCAATTCCAGTATTTCGTGTCCACACTTGTACCGCGTTGTTGCGACGCTCTCTGCCCTCCGTAGCTGTTCATGTAAAATCTCTACAGACTCAAATAGACCACCAGATGCCCAACACATGCTTCACTTCTTTCGTAGTTCTGTTCAGTCACTCTGTCGAATAGGAGCCGGGATACCGTAGTCAGGATAGACTGCCGGCAGGGACAAGACTGTACTCTTCTCCAAATGGTCCAGACTGGCTCTGGAGTGCACCCAGCCCCCCATTTAGTGAGCACGTGTTCTTTCCTGGGGATGAATCAGCCGTGGCGCGAAGTTGCCTGCCCTCCATCTAGTACCGAGGTAAAGAATGAGTGGGGCTGTACCTCCACCCCCCACCCCCATATGACCTCATGGTACGGACAGAGATAACTTTGCATTTTCTTTAGCTTTTACCCTCCAGTAAAATGGCGACACGGCAAATTAACGTTGTCATCACCTGCTTCCACTTGGTGTACAATCTATTACTAGATACGAACCGTGATATTCTAGGCTACTGAAAATCAAACCAAATTTCGTTATTTAGAAAGAAGGCTGACGCTTGGTAATCGGATTTTATGTGTATCAAGAAGTGTTTAGGTTCAGAATATGACAAGGCATTCTAAAGGTACGCTAAAGGCCGCTACTGCAGAATCATTCTGTGTTGCAATGTTTGTTAGCGCGGGTCTCGGTAGCAGTATCGGTTAAGTCGGGGCATGGTGTAATTGTATCCGGCCTAACGTCTCCGTTTAACTGTATGCAGCATGTCTTTGGAGAGCTGACCGAGACACTGTGTGCACATTCGGCCAAACTGTGACGTCAGAACGTCTCTCGAGGGCTAAAAGGTATGCAAGTGGACAACGGAGTGACGAGTGTGACCGAGTGTGACCTCGCCAACTGCAGCAATGTGCTGTGTAAATGCTGACAGTAACAATAATGCAGTACAGTCTCGATGCTCGTGTTTTTCGACCTTTCGTGACTGAATCCAACGAATCGGGATGAGATCACGTGGATGGCGAGACGGCCTTCCCCACTTTCTTGTTGTTGTGCAGATCATTCTAAGCACAGTCAAGCCCTGCGCTTCACTAAGTACGGTTATTCGATTTCATGTTTTATTAACTAAGATTTCCTTTCATCATTTAATGTATTTTAAGTCTCTTAAAAGTCTGTATTTTATTTGAAATAAACTCGTGCTGTTTTATCTACGCAGTTCACACACTAACAAACAAATGCACTATTTATTAACTTGGTTAAAAGTTTTAAATTTACATTAAAACACACAATAATATCGCTCCTACATGTTTCGGTCTTTAATGACGATCATCAGGGAACTTTATCTGTACCTAACTAAAGTTATAAAGGTAAAGTGATCCCGTTACAGCCCCGGTGTGGGTACAGGTATAGCTCTACTCTTCCATGACCGCGGCACTAGAAGGGGGTGAGTGGTCAGCAGCACGCCCCGGCCGCACTTTACCCCCGGGGAAGACCCGGTACCCATTTTACAGGCCCCAGGGCCGGTCTGGACGGGCGGAAAATCTCGTCCCCACCGGGATTCGATCCCGGACCGTCCAGCCCGTAGCTCAGTCACTATACCGACTGAGCTACTCGGCCAACTAACTAAAGTTATATTTATGTTTGCTGCCACATAACATATAGCGACGTAATTTTACCGAATGTTTTAACATAAACATAACTTCAGTTAGGCACAGATAAAGCTCCCTGATGATGTTCATTAAAGACCGAAACATGTAGCAGCGACATTATTGTGTGTTTTAATGTAAATTTAAAACTTTTAACCAATAAACAGTGCATTTGTTGGTTAGTGTGTGAACTGCGTA
>Ga0123354_10006518_pt1 | contig 17359 bp, 14 predicted proteins | sample TergutLab28metaG_2_FD_97872 | JGI IMG/M metagenome (GOLD analysis project Ga0123354, IMG submission 97872) | Labiotermes labralis P4 segment gut microbial communities from Petit-Saut dam, French Guiana - Lab288 P4 | ecosystem: Host-associated > Arthropoda: Insects > Digestive system > Gut ...
TGAAGACAATTTGTAGCACTGCTGGGGCTGTGTGAATGGCATGGTTGTGCTTTTGACTTGTGTAAACATGCTAACATTTCTGTAGAGTTGTATAGTTGACTGAGTGAGTAACTAGAACAAATGAGATCTGCTGTGCCACATGACAGTGCACATCCTCATGTGGCCTACAGAGTGTGGGATTAGCTGAATGCCATGTAATGGGAGGTGCTGCAATATTCTGCATATAGCCCAGGTTTATCATCGTGTGAGTTTCACATCTTATGGTTACAGAACGTTCCCACATGCCATGTGTTGATGATGGACAACTGTGTGCAGGTGGGATACAGCGAGCAAGTGCATCATTGAGATTTCTGTCTAAAAGTCTTGGTCTGACCACTGTTGCGTTAACACCTGTGAGCGTTCCTTGAATGGGTTTCAGTTTTACGTGCCTCGCAAATCGGCCTTTGTTCTGTATTAAACATGTCTTTCATTAAACTTTTTCAAATTCTATTTATTCCAGTGTTTTTAAGTGACTCATTTATTCGGGCTTGAACTTTGAAAATTTGTAGTTGCTCATCTGGTGAGAAAGTACGATGTGTAGATACAGACTATTCAGTCGTACTGAATGTTTTATTGTTCCTTTTAAACGCTACATTTCAATCAAAAATGATCATCTTCAGGCGTTCTTTTACAAAATCTTAAAAATTACAGTAAAATGTTTTTATTTGAGAGATCTCTCAGATAATGGTAATGTGTGTATGTTACAGTTATATTGTAATTTTTGATAGTGTAGCATGTAGGTAGACATTTGTGTAAATATTCTGATGTTCGTTGAAGAATAAGAGACCAACTTGATGTCACTAGTTATTAAGTTTTATTTCAGTTCTTCTATGCTCAACATCCATCATCAGGAGTCTGCGACTTTTCTGTTGTATCACCACATTGGTTGGGTGTTCTTGTTTCGATGTGTGTTGGAGTTTCGGTGTGGCTGGGTTGGGGTGGTATCCATGTAACAAAACAAGAACACAAGACCAATGTGGTGATACAATAGAAAAGTCGCAAGCTCCTGATGATGGATGTATTAATGTCCGAAACATGTTGAGCATAGAAGAAGTGAAATAAAATTTAATAACTAGTGACATCAAGTTGTTCTCTTATTCTTCAACTATCACAGTGATGCACAGTCCAATATACTTAAAATTCTGATGTTCCTTTAAAATTTCTTAGAAATCTTCTGTAGGACCTGGTTCTTTGAATAAAGTTAAAAATTAAAGAATTAAAATTTAAACATTAAAATCTGGTGGTAAAGTCTCTTTTTGGATTCAAGTAATTGGCTGGCCGCTAGTCTTGGGGGATTTTTGTGTGTGTGTGTAATGCAGATAAGTCTTGTGTTTGCTACAGAGAATTTACTTTGTTGATATTCTGTTCATATTTGTATATTTGTTATGTTTGCCTTCATAGACTGTTTTGTCATGCTGAGTTAGTTTTAAATTTAACTTTGTTTCTGGTATTCTACGCTCTTCACTAGCGACATTTACCACGCAAATGGCAGCTACACAATGCAAAAACCAATAACCATGACAGTGGCCAGCGGGTTACTAGAATCAGTAGGTGGACGTTTTCCATCAAATTTTAATATTTGATTTGTATTTTTTTAAACTTTCTTTTTAACAACCAGAATTTTAAAATAACATCATAGTAGATATGGGGCACGTGATGGCGCAGTTGGTTGAGGCGCTGCGCTACAAGCCAGAAGATTGCAGGTTCGATTCCCAATGGTGTCACTGGAATTTTTCATTGACATAATCCTTCTGGACACAATATGGTCCTTGGGTAGAATCAGCCTCTAACAGAAATGAGTACCAGGAGTATTTCCTGGGGGGTAAAGGCGCCCGGTGCGTAGGGCTGGCAACCTTACCACCTTCATATGCCTCAAACTCCTGGAACCCTCACAGCCTGTCCAGGCCTGTAATGGGATTGCTTTATCATGGTAAATATGGCAATGAAACCAACAAATGCATATAATTGTTGAAGAGTATTTTATATATAAACATAATTTGAGCATAGTTTAACATGTTTTGGCCACTCTTGCTGCCATTCTCAGGAACGTACATTACACAGGATATACTACAAAAGCTTTTGAACCATTTCACAAATTTAAAATAAAGTAAAACGTAAAGTTCACGCTAGAACAAGGCACAAAGACTCATAAGTGGAGTAGAAGTGTAGCTCTACTCTTTCTTTAACCTTGCCGCTTGATAGGGGTAGGTGGCCAAAGCCACGCCTCAGCCACTCTACCCCTGGAAAAGACCCAGTACCCATTCTGTAGGAAGCTGGGTGGGCTCCAGGGGTGGTCTTCAAATATAAAGTATAATATTAAAATGAAATGAAATATATAGTTCATGAAACACAACTATCTTATGCTTTATTAATTTAAATAATGGCGATTAGTTTTGGCCTATGCAGGTCTTAATCAGACCTAAATATTTATAAAAACTTAAATGCCGGTGTACAAATATTTTGGCCTGATGGTGGCCTGCATAGACCTTTACTAGTCGCCATTATTTAAGTTAATAAATGCAAACAATAATTATGTTCTACGAATTATATATTTTATTTCATTTTAATATTACGCTTAAAGACAACGGTATGTAAGATAAAATACTAAGTTTTAAAATATATGGTTTAAAATATGTATTGAAATATAAAATACAGATAAAATTTTTGTGATTAGTTCAAGTGTGCATCGAATGTTCAGTGTAGCTGGTGTGTAGTGTGTGACTATCCTGAAATGAAAGAAATGTTTGTCTGTACGAGGTTATTGAGACGCTGTTAGATAGTATTATGTATTGTTATAGGCATGTGTTACATTTGCCTGTTGGGCATTTATCAGTTTTAAATAATCCATGACCATGCATTAAGCTGATTAGGTATGGTAACAAAACCAACAAATGCATATAAACGTTTAAGAGAGTCAGCTTAGTGCATGGTCATGGATTATTTAAAATTGGACATCAAAGTAATGACACAACTGTCTTACCAACATGCTACGCTATCGAAAGTTACAATACTATTGTGACATATATATTGTAATACTTGAGAAATCTCTTAAAAGCACTTTACTTTGATTTTTAAGATTTTGTAGAAGAATGCCTTTTGATATGGGCCAAGATAGCTCAGTTGGTACAGCTACTTGGTACGGGCTGGACGATCCGGGGGATCGAATCCAGGTGGGGGTGAGATTTTCTGCACCTGTCCAGACCGCCCCTGGGGCCCACCCAGCCTCCTATAGAATGGGTACCGGGTCTTTCCCAGGGGTAAAGCGGCTGGGGCGTTGCATTGAACACCCACCCCCATCTAGCGTCAAGGTTAAAGAAAGAGTAGAGCTATACCTCTAAACCCCCCCCCTGGGCCTTTGTGGCCTGTTCTAGTGTGACTACTTTATGCCTGTTGATGATCATTTTCATTTGAAACATGTATTTAAGAGGAACAATAAAATATTATGTTAGATGGAATAGTCTGTATCTAATGTGATTAATTATACACAGCAGGATGGATACCATTAACAGGAATGTACAGTGCTTCTCAGTAAGCAGAAAGTTCATTATGGTGTTAATGGAATCCCTCCATTGCATCATATCCTGTGCCAGTTTATTCCAGTTCATCACCTTTTTCCCTAAGTTTGACGTCGATTTTCTTCTGTTTCAGGAAGAGACGCCTGACGAAGATGAAACGTTCAATGTTGTGTACAGTCTTAAGAAGGTAGCCACTTTCTACAACTGCCATAATCTGGGTAATTGGGGCATTTGGGAATCCATCTTCAAAGACATAAGCGATGCAAAGGATGGCAACAAGGCCTTACCTGAAGAGGTAATTTCTCCCTTCAATTAAGTACTATACTTTGTGCAACACGACACACACTTCCTCTCCCAGAAGATACTGTATAATATTCTTCTGTGTTTTGTTGTCCAAAGTTGTTTCAGATGTGATTTCAGTATTTTTCCCCTTGAATTTACCTTGTAAAATCTTGGTGGTCTTGTGGGTCCGTGAAGTATATTAGTTCAAGAGTGTGTTGTTGCTGGACATGCATACATAATTATAGTTCTCCCCCCCTCCCCCTTCTGTTTTACCTTATGTGTTTCCTAGGCCGTGTCTTGGTGCAGGTTGTTAGTCATCACCTTCTGACTGGAGACCTGGGTTCAGTCCCAGGGTAGTCCATGAGGAATTTGTGGTGGTGGACAAAGTAATACTGGAGCATATTTTTCTCTGAGCGTTGTTGTTTCTAATATCATTAGAATTTCATCCATGTTTGTCATCAGTCGCAAATACTGCGGGTGATAAAATCGTGAAGAATGAGATGGGCTGGGCATGTGGCGCGTATGGGTAAGGAGAGGGGGGGGTGTATAGGGTCTTGCTGGGGGAAACCAGAGGGAAGGAGACCACTGGGGAGACCTAGGCATAGATGGGTGGATAATACAGGGTGTCCGGGCTGGAGGTATACAAAAATACATACCTATGTTTTAGTACCTAAAGCTTTATGAAATTTATGTTTTCAACAGTGTACAGAGTAACTCAAAAAGATTTTTATGCACGTCCGTACACTTCAATGTGGGCACCTGTTGTAGCTCGACAGATATTTAAACATTTCTGGATGAGAATTTTCCTCGACGTTGGGTCGGAAGAGGAGGTCCTACTGCCTGGCCCCCAGATCTCCGGATTTGACACCATTAGACTTTTTTGCATGGGGGTTTATTAAGGACGTTGAGTACAGGAGAAAAGTTTGAGATCTGGCTGATTTGAGACAACGTATCATTGAAGCAGTTGAACTTGTAACACCTCACATGCTGATAAACACATGGCAAGAGCTTGAATATCGTTTAGATAATCTGTCGAGCTACAACAGGGCCCCACATTGAAGTGTACGGACATGCATAAAAATCTTTTTTTGTGACTTTGTACAGTGTTGAAAACATAAATTTCATAAAGCTTGTAGGTACTAAAACATAAGCATGTATTTTTGTATACCTCTAGCCTGGACACCTTGTATTAGGATGTATCTCCAGGAGGTGGGATGTGGGTATATGGACTGGATTGGGCTGGCCCAGGATAGAGACAGGTGGCGGACGCTTGTGAGTGTGGTAATGAACCTTTGGGTTCTGTGAAATGGGGGAATTTCTTGACTAGCTGCAAACCGGTTAGCTTCTCAAGAAGGACTCTGCACCATGGAGTAAGTAAGTAAGTAAGTAAGTGAGTGCAGTGGGCCCTTCAGTGCCACAGCAACTTGGGGGACTCTTCTGAACTCAACCACAACTCTGCTGTTACATTTCTTCCTTGTGTCTTTCCCTTCCCTTCTCTTTTTGTCTCTTCTGTTTCCTTCCCTGACTATTTTGCACCTTTTTCTTTCTTTCAGATCCATGAATATGTGAGAAAGTCTCTTTGTGTTTGTGTGTGTGTGTGGTGTGTGTGCGCATGTGTGTGTGTGTGGGTGTGTGTGTGTGTGTGTGTGTGTGTGTGCATGTGGGTGTGTGTGTGTGTGTGTGTGTGTGTTTCATTCCTACCAACACACTGTACAATATGCAAAAAAATTAAGCACATAAAATTTTTCAATATCAAACCAGAAGCAAGATAAGGTGAAGGTAAAGCAATCCCTCTACAGATCTAGACAGGCCCTTAGGGCTTGAGGAGTTTGAGGCTGCCAGTATTGCTAGACAGTTGGCACAAGAAGGTGGCAGGGTTATCAGCCCTACGCACTAGCCACCCTTACACCCCAGGGGATACCCCTGTTACTCATTTCTGTTAGCGGCTGAGTTGACCCCAGGGCCATAGTGCAGCTGGAAGGATTAAGTCAATGAACAATTCCTATGACCCCATCCTTCTGGCTTGTAGCACAGTGCCTCAACCAACTGTCCCACTGTGTACCCAGTAGTAGGATAAGCAGACACCATAATAATAGCAAACATTCCCAGTTTCTGTACATTTGTCCTGGTGTGGCTTTCATCTGCTGTCTGTTACAGTTTGTACCATTTGTATATTAACCAAACACAAAATACGTATGCCTAAGTAGAAGATAAACGTATTTTGAAGTTTACTGGCTTTCTGAGACGTGGCTAATTTCCGTGGAGTGAAGACTAAAATCCTGTTTACTGGTAATTGAATGGGCAAGGCAGGAGAGTAGTAATTCTTGAACATGAAAGATGAGTCCTGATAGGAAGTAAGTCCCCCCCCCCCACATTTGTTTGCACACGTACTAATTCGAACTGCACAGTTATGTGACTTAAATATGTGTTTTAAAAGTTATTTGTGCTGCAATATTGAGGCTAGAAGTGTAAGTGAAGGAGATATTTCTGTTATTTTGGTGTCATTTTTCTGATTTGAAGGGTCCATTCTCAAACGTGACTGTAAGACGAACAGCTGTTTTACGAAATGTAATTTATAACCATTTTGTTTTTTGAATTGTCATTTATACAAAAACTTAATGAGTGTGTTAGTTATTACAAGGGCTGTTTTCAAGTACTGGCATTTTTAGTATGATGTTCAAGAGTCCCTGAGCTTCAGCACATTGCATTCACTGTGACATGGACTCAGGGATTAAATGTTATTTCTTGTTGGTGCTGGACATAGTACAGTTGCTATTTGTGCAGTGGAGAATTGCAGAAGGTCTAGTACACATGATGGGCATATTATGTGTAGCACTTGTATCGGAATTGACGTGGCTGGTAGATCTAGAAGATGGTGTTACTTCTGTTCACCTGGAAAGCTGTAAGTGTTTGAAGGAACGGGAGACTGGATAAAGTTGTATAATGAGGAGCTTCTTCATATTTACTCCTCGCCAGATACTATGTGGGGCGATGAAATCAAGGATGAGATAGACAGGGGAGAAGACAAATGTATGCAGGGGTTTGATGGGGAAACTTGAAGGTAAGATACCACTTGGAAGACCTTGATGTAGATGGGATGATGATATTTAAATGGTGTTCAAAGAATGTGTTTGGGAGGGTGAGTGGAGTAGATTAATCTGGCTCTGGCAAGGGATATGTCACGGGTTGTGAATATGGTAAGGAACCTTCAGGTTTCAGAAACTGCGTGGATTATCTGGAATAGATTACTTGCTGTTAGCATCTCAAAAATAACTCTGCTTCTTTGGAGATAATTATCTTATGTACGATTATATGCTTTAACCTTTTAAAGCCTAGAAGTTTCTTCATGTACCACCAGGTTTACTTGCTTACTTACTCACTCCACGGTGCAGAGTCCTTCTTGAGAAGCTGACTGGTTTGCAGGTAGTCAAGAAATTCCCCCGCATTTCGCAGAACCCCAAGGTTCATTACTGCACGCACAAGCGTCTATCACCTGTCTTTATCCTGGGCCAGCCCAATCCAGTCCATATACCCACATCCCACCTCCCGGAGATCCATCCTAATATTATTCACCCATCTACGCCTAGGTCTCCCCAGTGGTCTCTTTCCCTCCGTTTTCCCCACCAACACCATATACACCCCCCTCTCCTCACCCATATGCGCCACATGCCCAGCCCATCTCATTCTTCTCAGTTTTATCACCCGCACAATATTGGGTGAGGGGTACAAATCATTTAGCACCTCGTTATGCAGTCTCCTCCATTCCCCGGTTACTTTGTCCCTCCTAGGTCCAAATATTCTCCTCAACACCATGTTCTCAAACCATTCAAAAATTCTACATGGTGCTCGCTTTGGTCAGTGTTTTGTACAGATCTCCGAACAGACATCGGCCTTTGCTTTATACATCATTAACTGATTCTTTTTGTAACCTTGGTGGAAAGTGTTTACAGTGCGGTATGGACTGATTCCTTATATAAAGCAGATTACATATCCTTTGGAAGATTAAAGTGTAATTTAGTACTTACATGTTTCTTGCATTTTCGATACGAAGAGGAGTGTTTTATTGGAGAGCTCCTTTAAATGTTGACTGTAGTGGAGACCATCAAGTAGCATATCTTGTTGAATTCCAGGCAGTGCGTTACTGCATCTCCGCTGGTTTCTTTGCAATATTGTGGGACCTACATCATCTTGAAGAGGTGATGGAGAACGGAGCAAATGGAAGTGAGCAGTTGCTGCTGCTGAAAACGAGGCTGCACATGTTTATGGACACGATGAAGGAGTTGCTAATGTCTGGCCAGAACCAGACCTACGTGGAAGAAGTAAGTGAGCAGAAATTGAGACTGTTTGGAGGGTGCTACAAGGATCATGGGAGCAGATTTTGTAGAGCAGGTTATGTGCGACTAGTTGGATGATACTGGGTTTACACTTTTTTGCTATTTGTGTGAAATTTTGAGGTTCTGACATCGGTGTTGCTGAGGATTTAGGATTTTGGGATGTGACGCAGAGTCACACTGTTCACACTGCCTTCATCTAAAATGGTCCATTACATGGAGAAATGAAAGGACTACATTTTGGACTCTGTGACCCTAAAAGGTGAAGGCACCATGTTTCTTCTTCTTCGTCAGTAGGGCCCGTAGCTAATGTCACGGATGTGCTGCAGCCTAGTAGGCTAATTGTACTCACCCTATCCCCCCCCAGCCTGTTTGAACATTCCCACGTTCGCCACCAGGTACCTCCTCGTCCACAATGACATGAGAGATCCTAGTAGCGAAAGGTAGAACTATATGGGCGAGATTTGACCGGTAATTTTTGCCTGAGATTGCGACTTCCACGTCAATTCACGGATCTTTTACATGCCACAAATCTGCGACATGGGACCCACGGCTTTACTTCCCTTCCGAAGGAAAGTATGCTGAGGATTTTTTCGCCCTGAAAAATCCTGACGGCTTCGGCCGGGTTTGAACCCATGAACTTGGGTACTTAAAGGCAGCACGCTACCGCTAGACCATCAAAGCTGTTTAAGGCACCATGTTTTTTCAAAACGTTGGGAGCCTCTAACCCAGTGACACAGTGTTGCATGTCAGAAGACATGAATTCTCGACTGTGGTTCGATTAGTAGCAGTTGAGATGTCCAAAAGTGAGGATATGTTTGGTGTGTGGTTTGGCCATTATTGAAAGAAAAAATTTTAGTTTCCACTGGCTTCATATCATGAATGGAATTGGCTTTGGGCATGTGTTTTAAAATAAATGAACAAATGCTTGAGAGCACGTGTGTACAACCCGGTTCTCAGCAAATTGAAATTGCTTGAAACTCATTGCAATCAAAGTTTCATTTATTCACCAACTGATGCATTAGTGAGTTGTCTAAAAAAAACCCGTATTAAGATTTACATTAAAATTTACGCTAAAACAGCTCCGACATGTTTCGGTGTTACAGTTTCACCATCATCAGGGAGCACATTAATTTGTGCTTACTAAAGTTACAGTTGTTAAAATAGTCCATTAAAATACATCGGTGTGTGGTTAATATGATGGTGGTGTGGCTGCGTATATTAGGTCCTTATTGTTGTCTGTATGTTACATTGTTTGACAGAAAATAACTCACTAGTGCATAAGTTGGTGAATAAATAAGACTGTTAATATCAAGATGCACGGTATGAATATAAAAATTGTTGCACTCGTTTTCCTACTCGGTCGTGAGCATTGTGAGTTAGTTATAGCAGCTTCCACTGACTTCTCACTTCTCTTGATGCCATTTGCCATATCCACAATGCAATGAGCAATGCATCTCTCCTTCTGAACATCATGTTGTAGGTCAGGGCTGGCCAACATGCGACCCTTGAGGAAAGTATTTGTTGCTTTCAATCACCTGAATATTTTCAGTAATACATTTTAACCAGCATAATATAATAGGTGGTACAGAACATAATTTGGCAACTTTGTTAGCAGAGGAAATATTTAGAAACTGTAACTCATGACTTTTAAGACAACACACACTCAACCAATCATTCTTCCCCCACCACCACCACCACCACCACTACCGAGTTTAGTATGACCTACTACCTTGTTATTCAGCCGTACGTTTAGTGTAATGTCTTGTTCGTAAAAAATAGCTTTCTAGTTAATTCAATCTCCTCCCCCCCTCCCCATTTTCAATATATGTATGAAAAGGTATGTAGTCAAACACAACTTAATCACTGAGGTGTATTTAATGACTATGTGATGGAAACAACTACATGTTTCGGCCTGTATTGGCCATAATCGGGTTGTCTAGGGAACTTAAGGGCTAGCTATATGCATGCGTGCGCGCGTGGTGTAGAGATCTCTACATATGCATAGCTATGCGTATGTAGAGATCTCTACACCATGCCCTTAAGTTCCCTAGACAACCTGATGATGGCCAATACAGGCCGAAACATGTAGTTGTTTCCATCGCATAGTCATTAAATACACCTCAGTGATTAAGTTGTGTTTGTCAACATACCTTTTCCTAGTTTCACACACACAACGGGGATGACAAACTTTCTAGATTCAGTATATGTTTACACAAATGCCCTGAGGCGAGTATGTAATGAATTAAGTGGCCCTCCTGTGGGTTGAAGTTGGCCAGCCCCACTTTAGATCATTTCTTTCATCCATCCAAATGCACAATAATCCATTGGGCTTAAGTATCGAGACTCGGTTGGCCGATTGTTTGGACCACCACATCCGATCCATTGCCCAGGGCAAGGATTGTTAAAGAAATTCCTAACTTCACATGAAAAGTGGTGAGGAGCTCCAACATGTTGGAAGTGCGTGCAGTCTTGTTTATTCAAAGGCATGTCCATCCAGAAGTTATGGCAATCTTGCTTCAGATATCACGTAGGTAAGACATCCCTCGAAGACGAAAAGACCAGTCAGCTGATTGGCCAGACCTGCACATTGCGCTATGACACTGAAATGTAGTTGAAGGTCACTTTCCACAGTGGCTTGAGGAGTCTCATCTGACAACATGTGAGAATCGTGTTTACTGTTGATACCGTCAGGATTGAATTTTGCTTGGTCGGTAAACGGGATGTAACAGTGCAACTGGTGATTGCCATTGAGACAGTTACAAGCTTCTAGCCTCTGAACAAAAATTAGCAGATTTGAGATGTTGCACTTAGTGCATATGGAGAATGCTGCATGCCCTCTGCATGCAGCATTCTCCACACTGTGACAGGCGGACCCTCGTTTGATGCATTTGGAAAAAATTCAACAAATCACATTTATTCAGCAGGAAAATTTCATACAAGTGGAAGCCAGAAAACCTGCTGTTTTGTAGTACTGTATTGTAATTGACAGTCACAGTACCAGAATATTATGCTACATAAATTTTGTGTTAATAATTGTCACTGCCAAATGAGATGTAAGCCATGCCATTGTTAGTAATTTTGACACATTTTTGGTCACAGGAAAACTTTTTCTTTACAAGCATCAAATCTTTTATCAGTCTCCTTTCGTAGACCTCGTATAGGATCTATTTTTTGTGTCCACATTGCTTGTCACATCTCATTTTGTCACTTACGTGGTCTTCCACTTTTCTCAGAAGGATTGGGAGTCTACTTTTGTAGGTTATACAGGCTTTTAAGAACGTGTTCTGGAATGTCAGAGGTACCCTGTAGAAAATAACTATACCTTACAAATTACTTTGTGGCCATATATTGTGTGGGGCGCACTTCGCAGCCATCCCTTTCGTCATATTTGCTTAAATCTGTGAGATTGAAGAGTTTATCCATGTCCAGCTTTTCACTTGGAAGAAGGACATCATAAGCTTGAATAAATTCTTCAAGAGTGGTGCTGTTGTTTAATTTTACCCCAGGTTTGACCAAACATCACAGCATAATTCTGCCCCTCTGCCTATTACCTTGGACCAGATTTCCATCCTGGCTGATAGCACTAAATTACAAATGGTTGACATAGGCCTGTTTTATCATGATGCTCTATTAGAAGCCTTGTAATAATAACTGGTCTCAAGCACTAACAGGCTTCACAGACTCTTCCCACTCACTGATCAGTATGTGAGACACCACACCATTGTTTACCCACATATTTCATGACCAGTGAAACTCACATTTTTGGTAATGGCCCATGGGATTAACCTTTGGACACAGTGTTGTTTGATCACTGTACCTTTGAAATACACTAAATGATGCAGAACTTGAGGGAGATGTTTGACATTTTGATGCAGATGACAAGTTAAGCACCCTATACACTCTCAGTTAAACTGAGTGATTTTACTGTGTGATATCATACCTGATGGAAGAACTAAGTAAACTGTGCAGTTTTGACAGGCAGTAGTGCAGGCCTCAGAACTGTCCTTTCCAGTCGTCTTTCACACAGAGAACTGCACAGTTCAGTCATGGAATCCCACAGTTTCCTCAGTTTACCTGCCGACACCACGATGGCATCATGTCAAGGCACATCCGTTTCTAGCAATCCATTCAGCACATGAACATCGCATGATATATTCCTTTCCAAATACCACTTCTTACTCCACATTTTACCCTTTCTTTTCTTCTTTACGGATAACATTATGGCCGATGTGGCTAGCAAACAGCAAACGACAGCCTTGTTTTTATCCACTATAGTCACACGCACAACACAGAACTGACAAAAAAACTGACAAACCTGAAGGGAAACCTGTGCTGTGCCAGAGAACATTCAGTTCAGTTTTTCGTGCAATTTTTTTTACACAGTTAAACTGCACAGTTTAACTTAGAGTGTATGGGGCCCTTTAAAGTAGGGAAAAGGTTATTGCATGTGAAATTTGCCTTTAAAAAAAGTCTTGTGTTGAAGAATGTGTCAGAGTCACTGAAGAAGGTAAGGCTTGAGGTCTTCACTCTTCTAGGATATTATGCAACATTGATTGTAGTTGGTTACTAACTGCCAGTCAACGCAGCGTGACATACCAGAAGAGCATAGACATCGTTTAAAACATGGCAGAAATCTGAAGTCAAGAAAGGTAAAATTTTAAAATTTGGTTTGGTGATGAAAATGAATCTTTTCATGCAGAATTTATGTGGCATAATGTTTGAGTACGAGTGTCAGTTTTAATACCAAGTGGTACAATAATATTTACAGGCTTACCCTTTTAAGATGTTTTGCAATTTTGTGAGCCTATTTATTGAATTTTTTTGTAATGTCATAAGTTTTCACTGTGTAGTGTAGTAGGGTGACCTAATGGTAATGATAGAGGTCGTTAACATGCATGTACTTGGATGGTTTTTTTGTTTGTAGTATTGTGATTGGGGTACATGATGGATCATTAGCCAGTCTGGATTGTAAAGTTCTGCTCAGAACCCTGTGTTGAATTCTGCATTTGTATTATGGTCCCATTGTTACAGGGCTGAAATTTCTGGTTGTCTTGCAGGCGTACCTGACAATTTGTGACCTGCTAGTGGTGTTCTGTGACCAGTTGGGTAACAATCCTCAGTTGGCTGAATTGGTGTACGAAGCTGATCGTGGACTTCAGATACAGCTGAATGACTTCATTCAGAATTATGTATTCATTATGGAGGAGGATGGTAAGCTGTTTTTAGACTCTTAGCCCTTTGAAGAATGAAATTTAACTAAATGATATTTGGGAATTACTTTCATGCTTCATTTTTCCTCTCTTCTTCTCCTCCTCCCCTTCTCCTCTTTCTACTCCTCCTCCCCTTCTCCTCCTCTTTCCCTTCCCTTCTCCTATTCCTCCTCCCCTTCTCCTCTTCCCCTCCCATTCTCCCCGGCCCCATTCTTCTCCTTCCCTTCTCCCCCTCCTCCCCTTCTCCTCCTCCTCCCTTTTAAATAAAAGATTCATTTATCTCTCATAAAAGCATCAGTTACTGAATTCTATTTAGGGCCATGATATCTGACAGTCATTGCTGCTACAAGTTTATCTGACGCCTTTTGTGCAAGAATTAAATGTACAGTGTGATGTGCAACATACTGAAATGCAAATGAGGGCTAAATAAGAAAGGCCATAATTGGCGGCAGTTTTTGGCATTTTGGACATCACACTGCATGACCCCCACAGGTGACCTCAAGTGCCTGACAGTTAATGTTAACGCCATGTGTGTCTCAGTTACTGTAGCTGTATGCTGGATGATAGGAAACTTGGGGTTTGGGGTGAGAATACAACGGCTGGTGATTCATGTGAAAACTTGCTATAATGTAATACATTCACAGCATGAGAGAGAATGGAGACATTGACAAAGTCCATTGTCTGTACTGGAATAGCTGAATGATATCTGGTTTGTGGATGATTATGGCACTGCAAAACTAAAGGAGCAGGATTGTCAATAATTTTACTTTTAAAATTAAAGCATATTTTACATAAATTCCATTCAGACATTTAACCGTTTAAATGCCAATTTAAATCCCATCTGCCATTTGCTGGCATTATGATCTCACCATATTTTCCACGTTAGCAGGGTAAGGGTTAACTGTTATGTTTTGGTGTGTGGAAAAACTGTGGGATCTGACTGTTCATTTTATTTGAAACATCTGGCATTTATTGTGCGGACTAAATTTATTGTGTCAGCATTGTGGGAGGGACTGTACTGTCCACCATGCAGCTGTTTGGTCCATGCAGAATCCTTTGTAGTGGGTAGCAGGGTCAGTATTTGGCAGAATAAAGTGCAGGGCACAAAGGTCAGTACGAAATTAATGCATTTTTTTTATGCTATTTATTTTTTATTTTAAATGTGCCAACTGGTAAAGTTTATTGCTGTACCCACTGGATAACAACACCTTCCGCCTCCAATTGCATTATTCTTGCTCCAGTCAGTCTTATGTGTCCAACAAAATACTGGAAGCTGTGCACCTACATACTGGTCTGAGAGTAATTTCTTACTGTGAAAGGCTCCATTCCAATAGAGATTCATAGACATTTTGGAACTGTATATGATGAGGATGCCATAGATGTTGGCTTAGACATGGGATCTATTAAGAGCATTGAAGAAGATGTTGGTGGCAGGCCCCGCATCGGACAACCGGCCATGGCGGTGACTTCTGAGACAGTGTACGAGTCTTGTTAGTGGAGTTCTTGGAGAGAGGTGCCACAGTCAGTGCAGAGCGATATGTGCAGACATTTAAGAAGTTAAAACAATCTATTCAAAGGGTCTGGCCAAACGTGAATACGAGTCAAGTCCTCCTCCTGCATTCCGCTGGACCACACGCCGGTCTGCGCTCTAGGGAGGCAATTGGAACACTGGGGTGGACTGTTATCCCACCTCCTCCCTACCTTCCCGATTTATCACACTCTGATTTACATCTTTTTGTTCCGCTGAAAAAGAGTACACTCAGAGAACGCTGTTTTTGCAGACGATGTTGAACTTAACCTCAATTTGCATGAAGATCTGCGACAATTCAGCAAAGAGTTTTACGTGACCGGCGTACAGCTTCTCATGGATAGGTGGGAAAAGTGTGTCGTTAATGAAGGGGACCTTGTGGATAAATCATCTCAGCTTTTATTGTTACACCGTGCATGTTGTCAAGTTACTCAATTATTATACCAACTACTGCACATATATAAAATTTATAAAATTTACACATTAAAACATTAAAAATGCTCCGACATGTTTCAGTCCTAAGACCATCATCAGGGAACTATATATTCCTTGCTAAAGTCACGCTAGAAATAGTCACAAAATAATTTCGTTGTACAAGTTGGGTGTTGTGGCAGCATGCCGTGTTGTGTAATGATATGTATCACACAACGAAGTACAGAATGCACATCCGTAGCAGGGCACTCTTCGCAACATAACGTTACACAACACGGCATGCTGCCACAACACCCAACTTGTACAGCGAAATTATCCTGTGACTATTTCTAGCGTGACTTTAGCAGTGAATATATAGCTCCCTGATGATGGTCTTAGGACCGAAACATGTCGGAGCATTTTTAATGTCTTAATGTGTAAATTTTATAAATTTTATATATGTGCAGTGGTTGGTGTAATAATTGAGTAAAATCATCTCAACTCTGTGAGGGATGTAACTGTGATACGTTTAAATTCCGTTATAATTGTAATGAATAGTTTCTGGCAATGGGAGGCATTACTTTCTTGCTGCCCCCTCCTAGTTACCTCTCACCTCCCATCTCATCCCACAGCTTCAGACCCTTAAACTGCACAACCACATGACAAACGCTTAGTAGGCTGCAGTGCCAGTGTTTTACTTTTTTGTTAGTTGCTTGTGTTGTGAATTGCAGTTAATGCATTGCTGTTTTTTGTGTTGTAGATGAGCAGGATGAACATTCCAAGATTGAGGAATTACACAAAAGAAGAAATTTTCTGGCATCATTTTGCAAGCTCATAGTGTATAACATGATGCCTACTAAAGTAGCTGCAGATGTGTTCAAGCATTATGTCAAGGTAAGAAGAGATAACACACAGGCACAGTGTTGTAGACAGAAAACTGAGACACGTTTCGCGACTAGCTGTATCTCATTGAGGCTTTCTCAGCGGTGTGGTTGAGGATTCAAGTCTGTCTGAGATTTGATGCTGTGTGTTGTGGGATCCCAACATTTTGAAGGACCATGATGCATCATTCAGGTAGACCAAGACTGCATAACAGCTGAAGATGGTGGCATCACAGTTCTGTGACATATTTGGAACCACTTATGTAAAAACGCAGCATCTCTTCTCATTAGACTCTAATCCTGTCCCCAGTCTTTTTTTATTTGAGTTCGTTATGCAAAAGAGACCTTTTATTTTTTCTGTGTCTTCTCATACTTGGAAAACCAGTGGACTGATTTTGGTAAAATTCTCATTCACTGAACCTGTTCTACACTATTAAAACACTTTATTATCCAACAGATGCATAAATACATAATTCATAGATACAATTAGAATTATTATAGAATATTTTAAAATATTTAAAATTGCTCCAACATGTTTCGGATCACAAGGGATCCATCATCAGGGAGCTCTATACTGTATAGTGCTCCCTGATGACGGATCCCTTGTGATCAGAATCATGTTGGAGCAATTTTTAAATATTTTATAATAATTCTAATTGTTTATATGAATTACATATTTGTGCATCTGTTGGATAATAAAGTGTTTTGTCATTGATGCACGGTACAAACGTAGATAATTCTACACTAATGTTGAGTTAATTTCAGTCAGAAAACACAACTATAATTGTTTGCTAGATGATGGTATTTATTAGCAAAGTAAATAACTACATGTTTCAGCCTAAAGCGGCCATCTTCAGGTTATCACAATTACAATTTTGCTCAAAGAGTGTCATTGTGATAACCTGAAGATGGCCGCTTTAGGCCGAAACATGTAGTTATTTACTTTGCTAATAAATACCATAATCTAGCATAAAATTATAGTTTTGTTGACTGTATGTTCTTCTATCTGGATGGAATAATAACGCCATGCTTCTCTTTTAGCTCACAGAACCCTAAAAAAGCTAAAGAAGTTACTAGGAAACCCCTACATATCCAAAATATGTCACATGTAAACTTAAATACCAGCATTTATTTACCTTTTTACGTAACATGTAAAAAA
>Ga0123354_10006520_pt1 | contig 17357 bp, 10 predicted proteins | sample TergutLab28metaG_2_FD_97872 | JGI IMG/M metagenome (GOLD analysis project Ga0123354, IMG submission 97872) | Labiotermes labralis P4 segment gut microbial communities from Petit-Saut dam, French Guiana - Lab288 P4 | ecosystem: Host-associated > Arthropoda: Insects > Digestive system > Gut ...
ATGAAACTTAGTGGTGAGTGGCTGGCTGTTGTGAGCACGGTGATGAAACTTAGTGGCGAGTGGCTGGCTGTTGTGAGCACGGTGATGAAACTTAGTGGCAAGTGGCTGTCTGTTGTCAGCACGGTGATGAAACTTAGTGGCGAGTGGCTGGCTGTTGTGAACACGGTGATGAAACTTAGTGGTTTTAAATCCCAGGGATTTCCTGGCTACCTAGAGAACTACCGTATTTAATTTCTCAAGGGTTGTAGTTAGTTAATTTTTCAATTGGTTCATCAGCGACACACACAAAACCTGGTGATATCTCCATTGTTATGCGCCTTCGAAAAATTGCGAAAAGCGACTGTTAGCTTCGTCATATCTGTCTGTTCGTCCACATGGAACAAGTCGGCTCCTACTGGACAGATTTTCATGGAATTTGATATCTGAGCATTTTTCGAAAGCCTGGAAGGAACTCAACTACGACTGAAATCTGACGAGAACTACTGGTACTTTACATGAAGGCCGATATACATTTTTGATCATATCGGGCTGTATTCTTCTTAGAATGAGACGTTTCACGTTTCATGCAAAAATTGTAGGAGAAATCAAAACACACGCTTTGTGTTCAGTAACTTTTTTTCCCGAATATTCCGTCACATATGAGATAAAGTTGAAAGATAGTGTGTGGCTGTACACGTCACAGATAACAATATGGCGCATGCGCATTGCATGTTTATACCCGAGGCTACAAACACACACTCAGAATATGTAATATTAACTGCTTTTCCACAGCAACAATGGTTACGCAAACTGGCTATAATATTACGTTATATATAAATTGCCTGTCTTGTTGAGTCAAGATGTGAGCTGATGTTTCATCTTCTTCCCCCATTCCTAGCCTTCCAAGTGACAGTTGAAATAGTGGTGACGTTCAGTGCCTGACTAGAAATGTGTGCAGTGGCTGTTTAAGGAACATTCAGGGATGTACCAGATGCCAATCAGTTACACGAACGTAGCAACTGACAGGCCCCGTCTGCACGGTGCTTAATTCCGATTAGTAGCCAATATTTTTTGTAAAACTTGCTTCGACTTGGATGCACAGTGGTTAAGGTGCTGTGCTACAAATCGGAAGGTCGCTGGTTCGATCCCAGCTGGCGTCAGTGAATTTTTCATTGACATAAAATCCTTCCGATCGCACTGTGGCCCTGGGGTCGACTCATCCTCTAACAGAAATGAGTACCAGGAGTATTTCCTGGGGGTAAAAGCGGCTGGTGCGTAAGGCTGACAACCTTACCACCATCCTGTGCCGTTGTCACGAAATCTGGGAGCCTTAACTTCCTGGAACCCTCTGGGCCTGTCCAGGCCTGTAATGGGATTGCTTTACCTTCACCTTTTACCTGTAGGCATCACTGGTATTTCGTATTGCACAGATACTGACCACAACAGTGCAGTAGGAGTTAGACCACGCGTTTGGGTGGAAATCTAAACCGAGCAGTCGAATGACAGAAGTGCAATACAGCATCGTTTCAGGGCGAAAACTGTCACAAGATTGTTAGTTTATTCAGTTGCAGCCAAGGCCTCGAAAGCAAAGACTAGTGCTTGACCTCGACGTAAAAGTAAAAGAGGTTGAAGCAAGTGACAACAGTTAACAGTAAAACATATAATGGCAAAGTTTAACGTGGAGGAACCTCGAAGTATATAAGCCATTCAAAGCCAAGTCGGAAATAAGCAGCCATTAGCTGAATTGTAGTAATTGTTCGTAGAAACCGAAACTAAGGAAAACTGGGAGGTGTGGAGCAGTGAGACTGTATAGCATCGGGAAACCTTCCAACATCTGGAACAGTGGAACAGGGACATGCAAAAGATATGGCTCAGAAGCTGGGGAATGTGAATTTAAGACATTTAATATATGACTAAAAATTTTCAGAAAGAGACATCAAATTACATTGAATTAAGTCTGGTGTCGCTGGCGATATTTGTGCAGAAACTGTAGTGGACTGCTGTGCCTGTCTTCAAGTTCGTGTCTGAAACGGAACCTGCCTGCAAAGGAAATAATTCCGATGTCGTTCGGTTTCGCTGTAGAAGATGTCATACTTTGGCTTGAGGAGTCTAGACAGGCACCCATTACTAAGGTCTATTGGGGTCTATTGATAGGTGATGCACAATTGCCTATACCGCACCCGGGTTCCCCCCCCCCATCTACCTAATTAATGAGTAAAAGCGTTTGGGGCGTTTAGCCGATCACCCATCAGTAGCTAGCACCGAGGTTAGGAATGAGTGGAGTTACGTGTGTACCTTCTATCCCCCGTACAACTCCGTCGCTTGCCCACCGACTACTTTAGCTTTGCCGTTAGCGCACGTTATGCAGGACTGTAACCTGTCCGTAATTTCGCCAGGCATGCAAAGTTACCCCATGCTGGCTGCAGAGCCACGAGTTTTGCCTCACCGCAAGATCCTGCGTCAGTACCTCAAGGACCTCGGCTATGTCACAAGGGCTGTCGGAAAGTGGCGTCTGGGATTCCACAAGAAGGAGTACACACCGGTCTACCGAGGCTTTTACTCCCACCTTGGATATTGGAGTGGATTCATTAGCTATCATGACCATATTGGACCGGACATTTTAAGTAACGTACGTAAGGGGGGTACTGTTTAGATCTGCATCAGTTATGTCAGAATATTCCAGAACGTTAGAAGTTGCACAGATTTTTGTGTTCTAACACATTGCATCGTGTAGCATTTTGCATATCAACATGTCGGTGGAACCTACTGTCTCCCTACATATGCTAAAAGAGGCAGGTAACTCCTTACCAGAGCGCACCATCTTGTAAATAGTTAGCGACAGAAAGACAAGGATATGTTCTCTATTATTTACACTGTGCTAGTATGTGCTGTCGTAAGTTTATTTTATAACTGATCCGCAGAGATTTCCTCTGTACGAGAGAAAATATAAATTTTACATAACCCTTAAGTTAAATATAAACAATCATTTAATAGGGCCTACAAGAAAAGTGACAGGTGTCTGAGAACGGAATCCCAAGCGCTAACTTTCCACTTGCATGTGAATTAATTGTCTATTTTTTTTCAAAAGCCTCTCAGGAGTTCGTCAAATATTAATTCATGATCACCATAAGCTGCACGTAATTACGCTGTATAAAAGAGTAAATTTCGTGACAGCCGATAGCGCAGAATAACATAAATATCAATCGCTTAGTGGCCAGAGCTTGCGTCTTAACGTATTTATCGGAAAAATGTAAACTTTTTTGCATATATTCTTATGAAAATGGAATCCTTGAAGTTAAATGTCGAACGAAGCTGGGGTTTCATATATAGTCAAACTACTTTTATGGAGGGCCGAATTTATACATCTGAAGGGAACGTCAGCAGAATCAGTGCCCGAACCTGAACTGCAGCAGCACACTGGCGCATCCGACATAAAGCAGGGAGTTTCTTAACTTAATAATGACAAAATTTGGGGGGATGTGCCGTTCTTTGTTCCAGCCGCTGTCCGCGGTGCGGTTTAGCGTACGAGTGGGGCCTAAAACGTCTACAAAAACAAAACGAAACAAAACGTAGTTTGTAAGAACAGCAACAAGCACATCCCTGCTGTTCCCGCTGTTACGTGCTTATTGATTCCTGTTCTCATAAAATGCGGACTTCAAACTTAGCACTCTTGCTTCAATATGACATAAACTTTAAAAAAAATTCCTACTCAGGAAATGCCTACTCTTTGTATTATACACACGTTCAGCACTAACACAGGGCTGTTAAAAAGGAAACGCAGTGATATTTACACACGTCCCCTCTGCCGCCATTTTCATTATCATATTCCGTTTGTTTCAGTTTCGGTTCTCTCTACTTTTCTTAAAGATAAACGTTCGAATTCTTTCTGCCTCAAAGTTCAACATAAAGATATCTCCTTGAAATCACGTTGCTTTTAGCACAGAAGTCAAGCAGAACGTACCGGCGGGGTTCGTCCGCTGGACTTGTGGATCCCAGATACAACCTAAAGCGGTCATATGTTTAGGTACAACCTAAGGCATTCCCCATTTTTTAGATGGAACCTAAAACAGTCATTTTTTAAGGTAAAATCTAAAGCGATCCGTGTTACTTAGTCGCATCCCAAAGCGATACAGTTTATTTGTTTAGGTGCAAACTCAAGCGATCATTGTTTAGGTACTGTACCAACAGGCTGCAGTGGGCCCCGATTGCTCAGTCGGTATAGCGACTTGCTACGCGCTAGACGGTCGGAGGATCGAATGCCAGTGGAAGCGTTATTTTCCGCACCCGTCCAGAACGGCCCTGGGGCCCACCCAGCCTCCTATACAATGGGTACCGGGTCTTTCCCGAGGGTAAAAGCGGCCGGGGCGTGGCGTTGACCATCCACCCCTATCTAACGCTGATGTTAAAGAGAGAGTAGAGATATTTCTATACTCCCCCTCTGGACCTTCGTCGCCTGTTCTAGGGCAAACTTTACCTTTACATTTACCTTTACCAACACGCAGCAGTAAAGATATTTTGTAAACGTTCCATAAGTGCTTGTTACGCCCAACCGGTTGTTACTTTCTGGACGCGCTACGTGTATCACGTAATGTGCAACAGAGCGTGCATTTTATATTTAATGTACATTTTATGCATGTAATTTAATCAGTAATAATTACTAATAATTTTAGCACTTACTTTAAATCAGACTTCTCAGGGCAACTCATGTGCCTCTGGACCAAGGCTGCTTTCAAGACAGACGTCGTCACGTGACGTAACGTCAGTGACAGAGAGACGCGAAGGATGTCGAACGGTTAAAGGCTTCCTTCGAATGTCGTTCATAAATACCTGATGTTTATTTGTTTGTGTATTTATTCCTGATTCTTATTTACTTATTTGTTTATTTACTTATTATAGTTCCTACTTATTGTACCCTTTATACTTTTGCTGTCACCCAACTGAGCCGTGAACATGTACAGCACATGTACAGCACATGTACTGTACATGCGTAATTTCAGACTTCCGCCTCGAAGCAGATGAGAAGTTTCGGACTTCTGTCTTCCAGGGCCAAAAATCCAAAGTTCTTGACATTTGAAAATGAGACCAATAGGTTGTCCCGAAACGTCGATAAGGAATTACGACTACTCGCTGCTTAATAACCCAGAAGAGCGCAGTTCTAAACATGTACAAAGAATAAAATTTAGTAACTCTACCTTCCCCCCCCCCCCGATTCGTACTTACGGCCGTGAGTGGTAGCCACACGTGTGTTCACTGCGTGGTACGAACTTTATCTTTCAACACAGTTCAGCCTAACCGCGATCTCTTAAATTTCGGTTTGCTCGTTAGTATCATTCCATACTACTGCCACCGGGTGTCAACCCAATGGCAGTTAACAAACGTATCTATCTATACCAAACGCTCCATACCCACCTTCATCTTAATACGTATTATTTTATGGAAGGACAAGCGAGCGAAGCCTAGGAACCTTTAAACAAGGGAGTATTCTTTTGTAAATCGGAGGAGAAGCGAAGTGCCTTCTAAACTACACGAACAGTGCGATGTACTTCTGTATCCCAGAAGGGAGGAGGCTCCAGGGTCACAATGATGGGGCGAGCCGGGGGGGGGGGACTGTCAATTGCAGGGTGATATAGCCGAGGTATCACGGATTGACTGAAATCGAGTCCGCTGTAAGTGAATAACACAAAACTTGCATAACATTTCAAGCAGACGCTGTAGGTGAATGGGTCACGTTAATGGCATGTCACATGCAGAGTAGCCTACTTCTGACACAACGGCCCAGTTTTAATGGTATTTAATTATGTACCTGCTTGCAGTTGGCGTCTCTTTAGAGTTCAGGAGACTTGGCAGTCACATAAAATGCAATTCGTTGTTCGTGCCTTCGACGTAGACAATGGTTTCTGCAGTTTAGTTAATGAATATTGCAGATTGTCTGTATGAATTTTATCTTATAGGTTGTCCTCTAATGGATAATTGCTCTTGTTTGTGAATGTGCGCATTTTCAAATATCGTCTTCATTTCGGGCCGGGTCTGAAAGCATTATGTTCGCGCAGTTCAGCGACCAATTTGGTCATATGGCATAATTCTTAAGGCACATTAAGTGACAAATATGTTTTGCCCTTAAAATCTCCTTCCTAAAGCATGTGCGTGTAACTGCTAGTGCTTTCTCCCTAGTCTTTCCCTCTTTGCCTCATTTATAGCGATTTCCAACTATACCAGCTGCATTTATTATCCGTGGTTATGACTCTGGAGACATTCCACAGATGTACAGCGCCCCTCGTGGCAGCATTTCGTAACCCCACATAAAGTGACTGCATAGTGCACATTAATATAGGGTTGCTGTATGTCCGACCTTGAATCTGAACACACTATCCCCATGGCGATTATGTGGCTTTTGAAGTGGACAGTCGCAGGGACTGTGAGACTGAGTGTAGTCGACTGTAGACTAGATGATCTGTGGTCGATAGCGTATTGGATCGCTGAACTGCCTGTTCGTTGTTGTTCGAACGGGAGGCGAGATTCATAAAATGTTTTGTTGTGCTCATATGGGATGAGGTGGGGAGGTTGTGTAGTATGCAACGATCTTGAAACATACTTCTTGGACAAGTAGACTTGGATGAGAAGAGAATATTAAAATGGATGTCAAAAAGGGATGACAATGCCAGGTTGTAGGCTGGTGAAAAACTTTTTAACTCGGGCGAACTTTACTCCGTTCAACTCGGTCTTCTCCTCTCAGTGTTCATTCCAGCAGGCCTCTATTCTAGGAGCAACTGTCATGCTGGGCCGGTCCAGTTGACTGGAGTACAAGTGAACAGGAAATCTTCCTCACCCCATACATTGAACCACGCCAAGGAAATACAGAATATTTAATGGCAATTCCTCGTAACGAAAGGCTGCAGTGCTGCAAACCTCGAGCCATTTTAGAGCCCCCACACACTAAAATTTAGTGCCAGACTGTAACACAAACAATCAACACCTTTTCCGAAGAGCAGTTGGTGTTCAGTTTATCAGATTTGCTTGGTTTTGATCGGATGACTTCATGCTTTGTCCAGTCCCACAAAAAAAAATCGCATGGAGGTCATGCTGTTTGTTCCTCGACACTCATTCTATCGACCGGTAAGATAGTTGCTAAGCCACGCACGGAGCAGTATCAGCCAGGTGTGCTGGCTGATACTGCTCCGTCTGGTGTGGACTGCAGATGTCCGTAACTGTCCCACGAAGAACAGTGAGCTAGATCGGCGGTTCTTAACCTTTGTTGTGCCATGGACCACTGGGAGTCTGGTTAAACCTACGGACCCTTTCTCAGAAAAATGCTTTTAAATGCATAAAATACATAGATATAGAATCTATGTATTGTGTCTGTATTATAGATTGTACTACAACGGAAACCAGTTACGCTCCAATACATTTTTAACAATATTAAAAATAAATCTAATTAATGCCAATACGTAAAAGCTAAAGGTAAAGTGTTCCCGTTACAGGCCCGGTGTGGCCCAGAGGGTGGGTAGAGGTATAGCTCTACTCTTCCATGACCGCGGCACTAGAAGGGGGTGAGTGGTCAGCAGAACGCCCCGGCCGCACTTTACCCCTGGGAAAGAGCCGGTACCCATTTTAGAGGAGGCTGGGTGGGCCCCAGGGTCGATCTGGACGGTCGGAAAATCTCGTCCCCACCGGGATTCGATCCCGGACCGTCCACCCCCGTCCACCCCGTACTTAGTCACTATACCGACTGAGCTACCCGGCGCACATGTTAATATGTATGCTTCTTAATTAATGCATTAAATCAATAGTGTGACAATAAATAAATGTAAAATACAAGCAAGTTGAAATTACATTTGTTTCTTTTTTTCCGAAAAATATTTCATTGCGAGTGTTTTCTGGTTTCTTTTTTTTAGGCTATATAGTAATTTTAGATAGTGATATTTATTGAAGTTAAAAAACTCTTCTGGCGCCTAGAGGCCATGTTGCCTACATTTATTACTGAATCAGAAGCTAAATTTCACTTAGAGGTTAGTGAACATAAAGTTGTAATTGTTTTCCATCCAAGCTCACGGACCCCTGAAATATATCCGTGGACCTCCCAAGCCCCAGGGTAAGAGCGACTGGGCAGGACGATACTGTCAAGCAGCGCTCGTCCTCCCTTCTCTAATGTAACTCTGTAGACTGCCGATGCCAAACAGGCGCCCTTTGTTCATGATCGCACTAACCTGGCACTCTCTCTCGTTACAGATAAAGGCTACGTTGTGGTAAGGAGATGTTCGAGGTCTTGTTTTGATATGGGGCCCCCTGCTGGGGGCACCGCGTCGTGATTCTGAGCATGTAGCAGATGAAGTGCTGAGTCCTGCGTCATTACATTAGGTACGTGAGCATCCGCTAAAGCAAAGGGAAATTGGTGTTTTAATGCGTAGATTCGGTAGTGCTCAGCACATTTAGGTAACGTACATATGATAATGTAATTTTTTTTCAAACAAGGACAAATATGTTCAAAAAATTATGTAATGTATACACCATATTTACGTCTGCATGTTTCAGCTCGTATAAAGTAATCATTGTTACAACTATACAATTACAAAAAGTACTTGATCAATAACGTATATTCAAAGGCACTGTGATTGCTTGTACTGGCCTCATGATGGCTTCGCAAAAGGTCGAAAGACCTAGCCACTGCCTTACACTTTCTTACATACTTACTTACTTAGTTAGTTACTTACTTAATTACTTACTTAATTAATTAATTAATTAATTGCTCCATGGAGCACAGTCCCTGTTTCGTGACAAGACCATTTTTTACGGAGAGGAGTTCTTAGCACGACGCCCAACCCCCAAGTTGGACCACCCCTTGTCGGCTGTCCGCGACTGCATATTCAATATATTTGCAGCTACCCTCCATATTGGAGGCCGTTCCTCCGCCCGCAACCTGAGGACGCGCCATGCCGCTGTGACAGGGACCCAATTATCGTGGAGCCACCTCATTGTTCGATAAATAGATTCTGTTGACTCTGATACGCCTTTATTAGAAGTACTGACTTTTCCCACAACCGCGCGACACAGATTAAAGCAAATTTTCCTTCATATACACGTGACAGGCATAATGAACATGAAACAGTACGTGTCCCGGCAAAAGGATTACAATTCCGTCTCTCAGAACAAATTCGTTAACCCCAAACCAGTATGTTTATATACAACAGTCATTACACAGGGCCTCCGACGACTCTCTGTACAGTTCCTAAATTTCAGCAAGCCTGAACTGTTGTCGTCATTCATCTTGTCGCTCGATTCTACCGGCCAAACAACTGCAGTGGAATAGTGCTGAATTCAGCGAAGAACTAAGGATATGGTTCAGAATATTTGTCCTCTCTCTACTGTCTGAGAAAGTAAATTCCTGTTGCTTTGTGTGGGTGTAAAGTTGGTCTGACTTTTGTGTCACATTGCGGGGCAAACATCGCCAAATATTCTTCAGTCATAGGGTGCTTCCTGGAGTATTTGTGTTTGGGGAGGGGAGAACTGCATACTTAGAAGCTCCGTGGTTTTTACTTGTCACCAAATGTCATTACAGTGATCAACATGATTAGAATGTGTTAGGATGGCCATGTGGCACGCATGCAAGTTAAGATAAAACTTCGTCTAATGATCTGACTGGACAACACTTGAAAGACGTAACGTAGTGGGAGATTTAAGGTGGAGGGTGTTATGAGGATACATTCATGTAGGCAAGAAAGGCTAATGGCAGGCTAACATGAGCACTGTAATGAGGACGCATTCACTTAGCCAGGATAGGCTAATGGCAGGCCAACGTGAACACTGTAATGAGGATACATTCATGCAGCCAGGATAGGCTAATGTCAGGTTGACATGAGCACTGTAATGAGGATACATTCATGTAGCCAGGGTAGGCTAATGTCAGGTTGACATGAGCACTGTAATGAGGATACATTCATGTAGCCAGGGTAGGCTAATGGCAGGCTAACATGAACACTGTAATGAGGACGCATTCACTTAGCCAGGATAGGCTAATGGCAGGCCAACATGAACACTGTAATGAGGATACATTCATGTAGCCAGGGTAGGCTAATGGCAGGCTAACATGAGCACTGTAATGAGGATTTAGGCTTCATAAAACGATGGAGTTTTTGAAACCTGAACGAAGATTCACCTGTAATGAACTCTGGTACGTGCTATTAGTTACGGATCTGGTACAAGAAACTTAATCTTAATATGTAAGACGTATATGGAAAGCAAAAATTAAATAATAATTTTGGTGTAACAAAAAATTATTTGTGAGTTTGGTACTTAGTAGTGTGTGTGTGTGTGTGTGTGTGTTATGCTGTGTGTTGTGCGCACTTTTCTAAGCATGCGTAAAATGTCTAATATTTCTGATACAAGCTATGTTTGTTAGTCATGTGAAGTGGAACTGCAGTACATTTTCTGTTTTGCTCGGTTATGAAGACTATCCCCAGACAGACTGGCATGTGCCATCACTGTCTGGTACACTAACAACGGTGACGCGCTTACGCTAAAGTATTCTCTCGCCGTAGCTGAAGGCACCGATATGTTCATTGTCATGTCTGTCCTTGCTGGTGGGAGAAGCCCCCAAGGTGTCCTAGGGACTGGAACCCAAAATGTTGCGATTGTTTTGGCCGAAGGTATCCGTCTGTCACATTTTGACTTTACACTGGCATTTGCCATACAACAGAGGAAAATTGCGCAGTACCTTAGTAGTGCAGCCGAAGATCCTAATCGTTGTGTCGATTTTCCCGCATTGTTACGGGTGACCACGACTGCCCTGTTGCTCTTCAGCACCTTACAGTGAATTCAGACAGCCCCCGGGCAGCATCAGTGCCTTCCAAGCTGCCGAAATAAGGGATCACACACATCGCAACTCTCAGTTGTTGCGCTGATTTGATAAAGTCTCCAAATCAGCTTCGATTTTCCTGACACCAAGATCCCATTGTGCGACGACAACTTGGCTTGCAGCACTTGCAGAATATACACTCCCTGTTTTGTATATTTCAGCTAATGCACGTATCTGATTGGCTCCCGACACTCTACAGTGCGGCAGGCGGAGACGTCACTCAAATTGGTTGCGATCTGGATGGAGTAGACCAATGGAACAGTCTCGTAAACAATGAGAAATCTCCTCGTCATCAGCCACTAATCACAACAATGAGAGACAGGAAACTGCAGCTCTTAGAATTGGCGACTGGAACCTGGTTCTAGGTGGGTGTTCTATCATATGCATACTTTTGTTCTAGGTGGCTGTTCTGTCACATGCATACTTTTGTTCTGGATGGGTATTCTTTCACATGCATACTTTTATTCTAGGTGGCTGTTCTGTCACATGCATACTTTTGTTTTAGTTGGTTGTTCTGTCATATGCATACTTTTGTTCTGGATAGGTGTTCTGTCCCATTCACACTTTTGTTCTAGGTGGTTGCTCTGTCACATGCATACTTTTGTTCTGGATGGGTGTTCTGTCAATGCATTCTCTTGTTCTGGATGGGTGTTCTGTCACATGCATACTTTTGTTCTAGGTGGTTGCTCTGTCACATGCACACTTTTTTGTTCTGGATGGGTGTTCTATCATATGCATGCTTTTTTTCTAGGTGGCTGTTCTGTCACATGCATACTTTTGTTCTATGTGGTTGTTCTGTCACATGCATACTTTTGTTCTAGGTGGTTGTTCTGTCCCATGCATACTTTTGTTCTAGGTGGTTGTTCTGTCACATGCATACTTTGTTCTAGGCGGGTCTGTCTCATGCATACTTTTGTTCTAGGTTGTTCTGTCATATGCATACATTTGTTCTAGGCGGTTATTCTGTCACATGCATACTCTTACCAGATAAAAGTGCTTAAGCATACGTTACAAAGACATTTGCGCCAAAAGTACGCACTGCTCAGCAGCACTTTACAGTCAAGTGCTGGCAAATAGAATTAACCTGATGATATGTGCACGATATCACTTACCGACGTATGGCAAGTTCGGTATTTGATCTTATCGAACCATACTTGCGGTATGTACATACCTTATTGAGAAAACCGGTAATCACTTTTACATCAGTATGGTTTGTTCTGGAATAAAGTGACTCCTTCCATTTAGTAAAGTCACACTCTTTTCCACGATGTATAGAAACAAGAAAGTATCCCAGCAATTGCTTCTCCTATAATGCAATTGCATACTAATTGTGAAGCACTGAAATATCAAGTTTATTGCACATGATGTGACCGAATTATCGCTGAAATGTCAGCTAAACAAACTTTCATTTAAGGGTCTGTGCTCTCGGCCTGTTTATTCGTTTCTGTTTCCATCTTCAGTCTATCTATCGACGATCTGTGACGTTTCGGTGTGTGCACTTTGGAAACGAAACGTCTGATGCAAGATAATAACTTCAAATATGCAGTTTTTCTTACAATATGTTACATTGCTGCACTGAGCGCTCTTCTGGCCAAATCAGTACGAAATACTGCAATAATGTACAGTTCTCAGTTCACTGTTGCATATCGGTACGTAAACCATAACCTGTGATACAGCAGACAGATTCTTTGACTGACGGTTGCCGTCTCTCGTGTTGTGACCACGTGTTGTCTGGTAAGTACGTAACTACACGGCGTCGCATGCCAGAAGACTCTCCTAATCGACGCCGCGTGACCCGCAAATGTCGTATCGATTCTTGGATCCCTTTATAAAAGTCAATGTAGGTGTAATAAGTTATGGCATTTAAAAGTTCAAAGGAGTTTAGAGCGGGTTTTGCACAAATGTACTGTCTTAAGTCAATACACTTTGCTGTCTCCATCCTCAGGGTGAGAGGTATGGTCATGTGGATGCTGCAGTGATTGGGAAGAGGACATGTGTACATAATTAGAAAGGTTATGAAGTCTGGCCAAAATCCTTGCATACTCCCCTCAGTTACTAATTGGCCCATCGTGTTTCTCCGACACGTCAGAAGAAACTGTCTTTTCAGATATAAGACTATCAGTGTCTGGAGAACGACTGGAAACGGAAATGATACATAGTTCGAGAGTGGTCTTTGACTGAATGAATCAGAAAACATTAGCAACCTCGAATTTAGCTAGCTACCTTCTGGAATGGGATAGCTACTTGATGCGGTGTAATGCCTGCAGCAAGATGTGTCCTGGCTGTAGCGGCTATCACCAGTACTCTGTATCATGCACAGACAGCCTCACCTCCACAATTAGCCCTGCTGTGTATCCGAGACGCAAACAGATCCCATGTCCGCAGAACCTTGTATGTCATAGTCAGTAGGCTAGGGCACTGAGAGATAAGTCCAGTCTTTGCTAAGTTTCTGTAAATCATTGCGAATGTTCATGGGGTGGATTTTTTTTTATTTTGTGGGAAGTCAAGGTACGAAAAGAAGGATCGTAAACCTTTGAACACAAATATGTTTCTGTATTTTATATAAAGAGTCAGTTCGTACCTCACAGAGAATACATTCTCCTTCTGTTCGAAAGACGAACCGGTAAATGCTGTACAGGATATAATGGCTGTGGGAATCGTGCGGAACAATCTTTGGGGGCGCTGAACCTGGTGGTACGTATTGTAACCACTAATCAGGTTAATCAGCAGTGCAACGAAACATCGCCATTACGTAGCCATAAATGTCAATACCATTACATAGGTTAACTCCAGAAGGCTTAAAATGAAGCCTCTGATTGTCGATTGACATTTCAAGTAACAAGAGTAGAACCGAAATATTAAAAAAAAAAAAAAAATCTTCAATTACCGCAAAGAACTTCAGTGGTCAAGAATTGTACTTGCTTATTGTAATTGTGACGGCAGGTCGAAGGCAGGCAGGCACATTTCCGACCAGCGCAACGCGACTGGCGAAGTCGCGGTGCCAATAACCAAACCCGCACCACTCTTGACGGTTTTTAAGAAGGAACAATAAATCAAAAATATCTAGGCGTTAACAACAAATTTTTAATATTTCAGAATAGACAGCACGTTCGGCGTCAGGAAATTAATAAAAGTCAGCATGTCGCAGTCCCAGTTTTGTGTGACTGTAACACGAATTACACGATGATGTTCTGAAGGTCTGATTGTTCCGGACACTGTCTGAGGCATGTCTGACACACGAGACATTTTGGGACGTCACCAACTACACGTACTAGTCCGCTCTCTAAGTAGCATCTATCTCTCTTCACCAGGTGACAGAGCGGTCAAAACGCGACACTTATCGTCCACCTCCATTCAGTGCTGGCGTTAAGTTTACGTGGACCTGTACCTCCACTGCAAGACGCAGTAATTAATTAATTAATTACAGGAATAGCTCTAGCAATTTTCGAAATGTCTTGTGTAACCGGTGTAATTCTGTATTGTCCAAAGCGATATAAGTGTCTATAATACAGCGTGTTCTATAACCAGTTCGGCATTGAAATGAACGTTTGCCTTACGAGTCGGTGAGACTTGACGGTAGGAGAAATCCGACCGTAAAGGAAGGAAACTCCCTGTATAATACAGGGTTTCTGTCTGTACTGACTTGAATTAACTGTTGAACTTTCAGGGACGTTCGGCAAACACGGTTCACTGGACGGGTATTATGGAGACAGCTGTTACAGCCTTTCGCACCCCGAATGCAACATATCAGCAGTAATGAGTAGTCCAGCCTGGAAATCCATAGCGTCAGCCACAAGGCCTGCCACAGCAGATGAAGTATGAGGACTACTTCGGGCAGCAACAGTTCGCTGTAACAAAGGGACATCTCGTCCTGCCGTAACCAATATGGCGTGTCTCTTTAATATTTATACCGATCCTTGCGAAGAAAATGATTTATCGACTACCAATGCAGACATCTCTATGTAAATGTTCAATATTCTTCTGAGACACAGACAATTTCTTATTCCTCAGCTAAACAAACCTTGGGACATAGCTGGAGCAGATCCAGCGAAATTCAATGACATATGGACTTGTTGGCTTCATTGAATGAGCAGCATCGTACATAAATATGTGGGGAATATCTCTCAAGTTTTTTCCAGTTGGTATTCATTGCCGCTGGCTGTATCGTTTCGTGTGAGAGACCGAACGAGAAACGGTCTGTGCATGTGTACACTGGGTTCTTGATCTCTTCAGTGTCCTTCACTTCCTTTATTTTATTTGAAATAATGGTGGATTTAGTGCACCAAAGTATCCACACGTCCTATCCAAAGGACAACAACCAATTAGAAACAACATACATAAAAACTTTTATTTTTCCTTTTTCCATTCTCATCCAGTTTACTTTTATCCTTCCCCTTACCTGTTAGATCCTCTAACATTCTCGATTTCAGAATAAGTTTCCGAAACTATGAATTCTTTTTGATATTTCGTGGGAAGTCTTTACTGGGGGATTAGCACGACAGAGCGCAGTACAGAAAATAGTTTCTGGTGGGATTACGAAGCCTAGGTGTATCAGCTTTCAAAGGTTGTATTTTTAAATTAATGTAATATATCTGAAGCATATACAATATTTAATCACTCAAGCAGGGATATAGTTCTTTCCTGTTAGCCTTCACATACAGAGAGATATTTGTTAATCGCCGGGTTCGTCACTGCGGGCGGGCGGCGATAAAGCACATGTGTAGCCTAACGCAATCTGTTGTACTCATTCTATGAATTTTGTCTTATGGTAAGTGAGGCGAATCACCACATATATATATATCAGTGGTAATGTCAAAAAAACTACGGTCGGGTTGGCTCAGTCGGTATAGTGCCTGAGCCTACAAACTGTGGTTCTGTTCTCGACAGACGCACGAGACTTCCAACGTCTCTAAAACGACCAAACCGCCTGTGGAGCCCACGCAGCCCCCTAGTAAATGGGTAATGGGGTTCGTTCACTGGCGCGCGAAACTATACCTCCACACCCTATACACCTACGTGACGTGTATAGGGACAGATTTAACTTTTGCCGTGATAAGTAATTGTGAAACTGAAATTATGTGTACATGAAATACTACTTTTACCTTTGAATCTCGTCATTTCTTTCATAATGACATTACGGAAGGCGGGCTTTCCGCTAGAACATGTTTTATTTAACTGTAAGTTCGCAAGAGAACACAGTTCTGTTGACAAATCCCTTCTCATTTGTAACGTGGCCGTAACGGATGTTTGTTCTTTACGAGCGTTAAGACTTTCGTTGCCACCCTGTAATACCGACAGATATCCGCTGCAAGTATATTCAACTCTTTAGAGAAATAAATACAGCCGTCTTGTTATGCATCACACCAGACACTGCAGTAAATACATAATGCCTCTTGGTATTTTTAATGTAAGCCACTTGTTTCTTACGGCAAGCTATTTTCGAGAAATCTGGCAAGCTGAGTATTTGTTTCATTCGGGTTAGAGTTTAGGTTATCCTTACAAATTGAGTTGCACGCCCCTAAATCAAAAATAATCGAAACACTCATACCTTTTTTTTTTTGAAACGTGGTGACGGACTGACCCCATTGTTTCTAAAACTTTTTGCAAATAAACCGCAGGTAATTGACAGATTTCAATGCAATTGACGGAGATATTGACCAGCAGCATGGCGTGCACTCGTTCATAGCAACCAGAACTGCAGAGGTGGCTGTTTGGAAGAAGAACGGCGGGGCGCTAATTTGAATATCGCTGATGATCGAAGTTTGGAGATCACTTAAGTGGTGCTTCAGGATCCATTGTTCCGCACAGCGATGTACTGTCCTGCTCCATTTCTACTATAATTCACATGTTGTGCAGAGCTACTATGTCTGATGAGTTCTTTATTTAGGTGCTGTAAATCCTGCCTACTTTAAGGATTTATTACTGGCCCGTGGACGGGAGACTGATTCCTGAAAATCTGATAGTGGCCACTTTGGTACAAGGTAGTGAGTCACGCGGGGCCGGATGTAACCCTTCGGAGCAGGAATTAAATTCCCAGATTTCTAAAACAAAATTCCTAAACCCGTAACACGGAATGTATAAATACGTATTATGAAGTCCGCATACATCCTGTACCCAGCAGCTCTTTGACGATCTATGACAATATTTGATGTCGGCGATCCAGTTGCATGAGCAGGCGCAGTAAGACCAAGTCGGGCAGCACTTTATTATAATGTATGTGTAGTTGGTCTGGTCTGCTCAGGTTCCTTGCGGTCCACACACAGACGATATGTAAATTATCTGGGAACTTGCATGCTCTCAGACATGTTTTGTTCTTAGATAACAGGAGGCAGGCAGACACGACATGACATCCTTGACACAATTATGACAGGAATTCGTGGAACTTCAACTGATTTTCATTTCCCCATTGCGTAAAGATTACTTTTGTTGCCACCAGCGCCAAGGGGGGGGGGGGGGGGGGGTTTTAAATCCTTCCCTTCGGGGGGGGGTGGGTGTTGATTGTTTTTTGTTTTTTTGGCGCCCCCCTTTG
>Ga0123354_10006521_pt1 | contig 17356 bp, 10 predicted proteins | sample TergutLab28metaG_2_FD_97872 | JGI IMG/M metagenome (GOLD analysis project Ga0123354, IMG submission 97872) | Labiotermes labralis P4 segment gut microbial communities from Petit-Saut dam, French Guiana - Lab288 P4 | ecosystem: Host-associated > Arthropoda: Insects > Digestive system > Gut ...
GGGTTGGCCTACAAGTTCAATATACCACCTATAACACAAGTCACCAACATTTTTGGGTGACAAATAACCAGAAAAACTCATAAGTTATAAGGCACTTTAAGAATACAGAGAATGCACAGCGAAGCAATTACATTTTGAATAACTGCATCTTGCATTTTCACACCTCATTTTTCAACACATTGTTTGGCACATACTGTGTCACAACAAGACAGGCAATGTTCATATAACGTAACAGTGAGGTGCATTCCTGCAACCATAGTTGCAGTGGAAAATCAATAAGTATTACACATTCTGAGAATGTGTGTTTGTAGCCTTAAGTTATCCAGCATGCAATGTGCATGTGCTATATTGTCATTTGTGGCCTGCCCTGCTGTTCAATATTTTTCAACATCTGCTAAACGGCACACTTATCAGAAAAAAGTTACTGAACATAAAACATGTGTTTTGATTTTCTCTACAACTTTTGTATGAAACATTTCTCATTCTAAGAAGAAATAACGAGATATGATAAAAAATGTATATAGGTCTTCATGTAAAGTACCCTTTATTCTTGTCTGCTTTTAATGAAACTTGAATCTTCATGACAGATTTTCGAAAAATACTCAAATATATTTTATGAAAATCCATCCAGTGGAAGCCAAGTTGTTCCATGCAGACAGACAGACAGACACGACAAAGCTAGTCGTCATTTTTGCAATTTTTCGAACACCTAAGAAAGTACCTATGGAATAATAAGTAATTTTCTTAGAAAATGTCTATATTTATATACAACATCAATTTGATGCCTGAGCATGGTGTAAACAGAAGTCACCACCACTTGACTGATTAATGAAGTAGAAATTACCACATAATTGCGAATCGACAAACAATCAATCATTTTAAATATTTTAAAAATATTGTGACATCCAAAACCCTTTCTGGTTTGCAATCCTTAATCTAAAACAATGGAGAAGAGGTTGGTTTTGCACCAGTTGCTTTTCTGATTCCAAGTGTATGAGGAGAAAAAATAAATTTCCTAGTCCAAATTCAAATTACTAATTGTCCTCCACTCACTTCATTGACTTTTCACAGGAAACTGGCAGAGGTATGCTTCCCCAAGACCTCACTTTGCAAAATCCATTGCTATGAGTTGTACTGTATCCATCTAGGCCTTGCCACTTCATCATGTGTACTGGAACAGTCCCGAAGATTAGCAGCCACAATCTGGGAAGTGACTGGTATGCCCAGCAATCCCATTGATTTACTGTGAATTGTCTAATGCCTATATCTTCAGATAGGAAGAGTTTGAATACATGACCTCTGTTCTTAGCTGAGTTTACACACAATGTTTATTTTTGTGTTGCGTCAGATTTTAAGTTCAGGTTTCACTGATGAAAGTGTGTTAAGAACATGTGCTGTGATTATACTGTTCAGTATTACTTATATTTTGTTCCCTTACTTTAACTTTGTATAGACCTGGCTTGGATATTTTTGAAAATACTATGTTGTAGGCCTGTAATAATTATATAATGTTCTTAAATCTTGTTTATAAAACTGAAGTTTTGTGTGTAATGAAGAAAACTTTTTTTTTCTTCCATTTTCCTTTCATTGTTTAATGCCCAATGACTTCCTCTTAAAATTTCTGTGCAATATTGGATATAAGTGCATGATTATCTGAGACACTTGTTTAAAACATAAATAAAAAAATGAAGCAGGTCACAGTAATACTGATACAGTTGCGTGACATAATTGTTTAAGTTAACTTATATGAAGCCAAGATGTAGATTAACATTTTCATAGTGAGAGGTAAGAATGGATAAACAGGAATGAAACAAAAGTGTAATGCTCAGACACTTTCTTGGTTAATGATTATTAAATTGTTAAGTAAGCATATATAAAGAGAGCTTTAGCAATGTGAGGTATTACTTCCTAACAACAGTGTTGCTGAAGATTCAAGCCTTCTGGAATGTTATGTTGTATCAATGGGTAAATACTTCCTGATATTTCAAAGACTCATCCAAGATTGCTTGACTCTGAAGATGAAGGCACTATTACCTTTCAAAATGTCAGAAACTATTCCCCTACTGACATGCTGTAACATCCCAGAAGGCTTGAACCTACAGCATTAATATTTTCAAAGTGGAAGAATAAATTGGATAAAAACGAATTGAATAAAACATGAGTTACAAACATACTTAACAGATGAAGATGAAACACAGTGACAGGGACAAAGTTGTTTAACCAAGAGAAAGAAAAGGTAGATACCTCAATAGATGCCTTCATAGGAGATGAAAACCACTCTTCCAAGACTTGACTCAAATCTGAGTGAAACAACTACCTTTTGTATTAAAATGAGGCAGTTTTCCGTTACATCAGCATTCACAGTTACCTTAAATCAGGGGCAAACATTTTACATGTTGGGATTTATCTCGAAGATACTTTTCTTTTTTCATGGACATGTACGTATGTTGCAATATGACATGCCAGCAATAGTAATAATCAAAATCACGTATTCCTCTGAAATGTCATAAAAGCATACAATCAGCAATTGTTATTTCATCACTGAAGGAGCTACAAATAACTTGCAGATGTAAAGTTTTGCATTGGACTGATTATATAACTCATACCTTCTTTCTATTGTTGAATGACAATGGCATATAATAAATAACATGCATACTTGACTTGTCAGTATGGCTTGGTAAGTGGAAGGTGGTCAGTTCTTCTCTTCATCAGGTAACAAACTGATAACTGTAGCAGTACTGCAGGACAGACTACTCACTGCAACAGTTAAACAGAAAGAGAAAAAAGCATTTGTAGTCCAAGGGAATGGCACGGCATAGTTGGTATATGTAGTAAATAGGCTATGAGCTGGCAACTGAAGAATTGTAGTTTGATCTGTAGCAGGGACAGGACACATTTCTGCAGTGTCCGCAGTGGCTCTGGTGCCCACCCAGCCTCCAATTCAGTGGGTACTAGGGACCATGTCCCCAGGTGTGAAGTGGCCAGGGTGTGAATCTGACCACTCACCACCATCACGCAGTAAAGTTAAGAATGGGTGGAGCTGTATATCCACTCCCCCATATGCCTTCATGGCCTGCACAAGGACTTTACCTTTATTGTTGTCCAGTGGTATTACATGTTTTGTTCATATCTTAAACTGAGCTACGTTGGACATCCAGAAAGTAAAGATACAAATGCAATAAAATGTGTTTAAAATATTTATTATATAAATGAGGCAAAAAAACTCTTTAACACATACCTTTAGCTATTTTTAAACATAATCATTATCTTTGTCAAGGCATTTGTTTAGCCTGGGTATGAGTTTTTGTATTCTGACATCACAGAATTCCGCCACCTGCACACACAACCATGTAGTATCTTCATTTTTCACCTCTTAATGAAACTTCTGGCTGCCAGAAGTTTCTTTGAATGCGAAGACAAATGGAAAATTTTGTAGCCAAAGTAAGGGCTGTGAGCAGGATGGTATAAAACTTCACAGTTGGAACTCTAAACCACTTTTGTATCTTTAATTGTTGGATAACCCTTGTACAAATTACCAAAATAGCTCAAACAGGGCAGATGTTGAGGAGTTGCTCCATTCTATGTTTCATATTTATTGTGATATTTAAAAAAAAATATGTTAGGATCTTTCTAAGCTCAGTGTACTGTGAATGTAATATTTCAGGAAGATTTGCAATAAAGAGAAAAGAGCTCATGAGCCACTGTATGTATGGTTGTAAGTAGCACATCAGTCATTTTATGAGTGCTCTGCACAGGACATTGTTAGTTCACAAACTTCAATGAAAGTTTGTACTGGTTGTCTACACTAAGTGTTGTCATTTTACAATTATGTATAAAATCCAGTTACATGTGTCTGTCTTGTTTTTATATTTTGCTGACCATGCATCTCAGTATAATCTTAGTAACTCTGTGCATTAAGTTGGTCAGTTACTAAGATGTGTGTCTGTGTTCACAGAGGATGCATTTATTCCCAATGTCTCACAGGTTGCAGTGATTATCATATGGCTTCAATGCATCTTTTCTTGACAAATGTCAATTTTCACACCATATACAAATGTATAAGTCAGTGTATGTATGTATGTTGCTTATACACAAAATATGCACACCTTGTGAAAGATGTAGCAATAACATAGTATACAGTGTGGCTGATATTTTTCCCTGCTGTTCTCCAGTAACAGCATGTTGTAAAGAGCACTTCCCCAACCTGTCTTTAGCATAAGGAAAAATGGAAATGAAAGAAGGGAGAGGAATGACAATAGGGCAGGCAAATCAATGAATTGTGAAAAAAATTAGGTGGTGGTGCAGGTCATTTCACTAGAGTATATGTAACATGTCAATATAAACACTATTTCAGAGAAAGCTTAAAATCAAACTATGAGTTTTCTTAGAACCAAATGTTTATACATAACAAAATACAGTCCTCAATGTCTAAAACTTGGAACATATTCTCATATGTTGAATATTTAATGAAATGTAAGGGAAATAATAAGTTCATTACGTTATGTCAGTAACTCAGCAAACAATTGAATTGGACTGCTGGCAATCATCTTTCTGTTGGAGGAAATATATATTTATAATATGGAAGGAAAATTATGACAGAAATATTATACATAAGTCGTTAAAAGAAAATTAAGTTCCTTGAGAAGTAACATGTATGAATAAATTTATAATATTCAGTCCCCATTTGTATGTTAGACTGTAGGAATGATAAAAGGACATGGTGACCAAGCAGTACATATGAAATTACTGAAGTACAAGACTTCAAAAGAGAGCTATCCCCATACACAGTTTAAATCAATGAGACTACAAAATGACACAAAGAAAAATTCAATGTTGTGCCCCCTGCAAGATTTGTATCAGCAATACATAAACAATGAGATACATAAAACTGCAGAGAATGCATATGGAGTATACCTTTCCACTTGCCCCCTGATCATATAAATGTCATTGTAACTTTATTACTATACAAGTGTGCACATACATATGCATCTGTATTGTAATTTGAGGTACAATTTTTGTTTTTCATGGTGTTTACTTTCACTTAAGGTCTCTGGGTTCTTGGACTCACATAAACATTCATGAGTGCACATGAAAATACTGCAAGAGTGCAAATCTAACACAGAATGAGGGTGACTTCTTCTGACTCCCCAAGAGTAGGTTTTCTATTTTGTCACAATTTTGAATTTTCCTTCATTTCCCATCCCTTACTAGCAATAATAATCTTAAATACACACAAAAAAGAAAGAAAACATGTTATGTCATATGTTCTATCAAAGAAACCATTCCACAGTTACCTTCTTTATTTCGTAATTACAGGCACTGTCAAATGAAATGCGCATGGGGAAGTCCTGTCTTTCTACAATACTTTCTTTACATTTCTCAGTCTGGGAGATCCAAATGGACATTTCCAGTAATTTGATTCTCATTAACTTCAGATGAACGAAGCTACATATATCTCAGCATTATCTGAGCTGAAACAGTTAGCCTGAAGGAGGCAGAGTATGTAACAGTTAAGTGTGTATATTCCCTCCAATCAAGGAGTTCAATTCAGCTGTCAGCATCAAATACTGAAAACTTCTTTGGCACACAAATTACAGTAATATTGTACAATTTGCCTTCCTGAATTTTCAGCATAACATTTTATAATTATGTATAGGAACACTCCAATTTATGTCTGTGATGTGTTCCTAGAAACTGTGATGTGGATTAAAATTATAGTGGAGATGCATGTCCATATACATTATTTCTGTGTTATGAAAGTGGGATGTATTCCTAAACACAATGTTTTGGATTACAAACCTAACTTAAATAATAGTACTGACAAAACGATATAGACCAAGTGTTTTTCTCATGCCAGTGACTAGCCTGCATTGATCCTGAAAAAAAAAATAAATAAATAAATAAAAACATCCCATGGAATATGAAATCAACAGGTTGTGCAGTTTTTACTCAACATCAATTGTATGTCAAGCAATAAAAAAGTTTTACAGCCCACACAACAGTATTTTATTTGAACACAATCCAAGCTTTGCTTTTTGCCACTGTTCCACTTATTACAGACTTTATGGTATCAACTACAGCCACACTTTTAATGGTAGTTTGTAATACAGTAAACAGGGGGCATATACAGACCAGAGTTTGAAGCAATCAAATTCAAAACCACATAACACAGGATACAAAATGATGTGAAATGAAGGAATTCCTCCTACTTGTTAACAGAATTATATCAGAACAGCATAACTCAGAGTTTACATGTATACAAAATTAAGACAAAAATGAGGTAAATTAATGACTCCAAAGAAGAACAGTGGAGCTTGAGGAAAACAGTGTGCTTGATGTCTGTCACGGACAGTACAGTCATACAACTCTGCCCACAGGCTTTGTCATGTGTAGTTAATATTCTGCTGAAAGCTAATAACACTTTATTTCTGTATCATCTTTCACTGCCCTGAAATTCCATCAGAAGGAGTATGATTTGACAGCCAACATGTGTGTGTTATGCTGAAATTTCACTGTACCTGTTTTTAAGAACCCTGTCTCAGTACTGTTACTAATGATTTTTTTTTAAATAAATAATTTTTGTTACTGCCTTCACAGCAAAACAAAGGATAAAACATAAACATACTTTAGCAGTGAAACTATCATATTCACAACAGGTACACCCTTTTCCCTTCCTCCCAGTAACTTGTGTTGTCTCATAACAAAACATGGCAGTCTTTGGCTTCTAAATTATATTAATACAATAATAATAATAATGTTCATCATCATCATTACCACCACACACATACCAAGACAATATCCAATGATGGTATGAAAATATTGCTCAACACTGAAAATTATTATACTTACAATCTAAACATGACACCCATATCATTTTTAAATAGACCTTGTGCTGGCACTGTTATGACTTAGCATTAGCCAACAATACAATGTGAAAGTAATATGGTTGTACACTTTCACCACCAGGTCCCTAGTAATATGTTTGTGCTGACCTGTATTCATGTGCCCTGTAACAAAATTTTCATCCCCAGCCAAGTTAAAATTTCTGGGAATTGGAATTTGAAGGCGAGCCACTTGTTGAAGTTGTTTTCACTGGAATAACTTGTGACGGTGCAGGAGATTTGGTAACTACACTACTATTTGAAGTTCCTGATTTCTTAACAGCCTGTGCGTAACCACGGGGTTTGGAGTTTACATTGTTCATATTCAATAAGGCACCCTGTACAGCTGTTGAAGATGCAGTGTCCAATGCCTGGGATTGTGAAGAATGTCGGGTTTTCGCAGAATTATCTGTGACATCTGCATTTTTTGACTGTTGGGATCTACGAATTCCTCGTCCAATTCCCCTCCCGTGTTCACCTGAATGTTTATTGCTGCTGACACTAAAGAGCTCAACAGGAGGTGGTGATGTTGCATTCTTTGGCTGGCTCATCTGAATCTTCATCTCCGTTACAAATGCAAATGCATCAGAGGAGTTATCACCAACAACCTCTTCCTTTGCTGAAACCTTCAAGCGGTTGCTTTCAACACCAGCATTATGGCTGCCTTGATTTTTTGTGACTTTAGCAGGGACCACATTATCAGCTGATACAGATGGGTTTGTACTACTGATACTGTTACTGATGTTACCTGCACTGGGTATCTCTTCTTGCAGTATATTTGGCAGCAGAATTTCTGCAACAGTTTTAAAAATGAAGTCTCAACAACAAATACAATGGCACATACTAACTCTATGCAGCAGCAGTTTGTGGGAAGCCAACAGCTGCACAAGTTAGTCACGAAAGTCCCCAGTTTATGGAATACAAAGATTCACCATGTTCAAAAGAGTCTACTGAATGTCCCTTTCCTGAGTCTGATTAATCCAAACCACAGCCTCCCACAAATTTACATAGTCCTACCGTAAGTTCTGTTACAACTTTCATGTTGTCCAAAGCTGGAGACAATGAGGCGGGAGGGTTGTAAGGATGGCTGCTTTTGGACTATTGTCCCTTCAGGTACTTGTGCCAAGACAGTTTGCTCTCATCTATCACAGCATCCACATAGAGTGGGGTGTCAAGTAAAACCATGTGGCTGTGATTGCCCTTCCCAATTATGGAAAATCCCATTCTCAAATTTTCAAAATCTTAAAACCATTGAAAATTTCGCAGATGTTCATTTATCGGGCAATTAAACATCATAAGGAACTCTGGAGGGTTGAAGACAGGGCTCATTCAGGACGCCTGAAAGTGTTACGGCTGAAGGCGCTACTAAAACTGTATGGGTGCGGATTCGCCGAAATCCACTCTGGAAACAGCAGATCATGTCCCGAAAGCTGAACATATTGACTCAATCAAGTCGTGCCTCATCAGGGATGATCTACACATGAAAGCGCACCTCCACTCAAAGGGACACCTCCTTACTCCTGCCTTGAAGGAGATCCCACAGACAAGAGCAAAGTGTCTCCTCCAGTGGCACACCGAGAACGGACATAAAAACATCCCCTTAATGGACGAATTTTCACCATTGAGGAGCAGTGTAACAACCAGTGCAACAAGATTTGTGCTCAAAAGTCCCTTGAGGTGCGTTCGAGGGTGCAGGAGGCCATCACCCTTCGTACATCATGGTTTGGTGGGGGGGGGGTCCCATCAGGGGGTGACACCCTTTCATTTTTGCAAGAAAGGTGTGAAAACTGGTGCCCAAGTGTATCAAGAGGTTGTGCTACAAGTTGTGAAACCTCTTAACATAACTGTCTTCAGTGGTCAGAAATGGGTCTTCCAGCAGGACTCAGCTCCTGTCCACATGGCCAAGACGATTCAGGAGTGGCTGCGGAGGAACGTTCCAGCATTTATCCACACTGAGGATTGGCCCTTGGGGAGTCCAGACCTCAACCCCCTGGACTATAAACTGTGGGCTGTTTTGGAGGACATGTCTTGCTGAAAGCGTCACAACAACCTGGACGGCCTGAAGAGATCCCTCGTGACAGCAGCAGCACAGATCCCCTGGGAGATGGTGTGTGCCGCAAGAGCAGAGTGGCTGGAGCATCTCAAGGCTTGCGTCGGGGCAGAGGGCGGCCATTTTGAGTGACATTATTATAAATAAAAACTTAAAACTATTGCTAATAAATTATTTGGCTCGAAAAGTGTATGTTCTGTTTCACTTTCCCTCTAGGTCACAAAATCCTTGTAAAAGAACTTATGGCAACACTATGTAATTTACCGTCCATTTTAACATTAACAGCAGGTTAAGTTCAATATGCCCCTGGTCTTTGTGTATATATACACATAAAAAATATTTACTGATGTTGCTTCATACCAAAAAATATTGCTAGAATTAAAACAACAACTCAGATCTATTTTCCACGAGATATGAATATATAATATTCATCAAATGCATCGCCATAAATAAAGGAACCAGTGAGCCACTCTGCTGCATACTGTCACACAAAAAGCAATGCATATTTATATACTTCAGATTATGTCCTGTAAACATGGTGTATAGGCAGTAGCGGTGGAGAATCTATAGTATATAATGTGGAACTGACCACAAGTCAAGCCGTTCTAGTGTCCAGAGTCTCAGGGATGGTGTGGCAGGGCAAATGTTTACTCTTCCTATGCACATACCATTTGAAATTGGTCCCTGCAGCAGTCTAAGAGCATCGACCTCTTTCTCCAGTTCGGTTATTCTTCTCTCTGAGTGCTCTATATCATTTATAAGGTTCTGCAAATGCTCCTGCAAGGCTCTCTGGATGTTACACACTAAAGAGGCATCTGAAATCCTTTCATGACCAGCCCTGCACAAATTACAGTTCTGTTACATAATGATGATAAAATTGTTGACAATAATATCACTGACCTTGATGAACACACAAATGAATGTGAAAAATGAGACAATGTTTCAAAAACATGGAAAAAAGAAAGGAGCTTTCTGATTTCACTACACCTTCCACATTACAATCTGAAAACTATACACTGGTTACAGATGGACTGATCTTTGTGTACAAACTTAACTTCCCTGACATTTCTGATTCCACAAAGTACAAAAATTGGTTTCCAAAAAATTATAATTCTGTGCAGGTATGGTGAAAGGCAAATGTGTCCTACAGACAACTTTCTTTTCATGATTAATCAGTATGGTGTTAAATGTGAAGCTAGAGAAACACCACATTGCATTCTCACAACTACAGCAATTGCAAAATAGGCCAAGGTCCCATGCAGAATTCTGCCAGACAGTACATCTCCAATAATATAAAACAGCAGGTACACAGCATAGACACTCCAAAGACAGGATGGACATCAGTGATAAAAGAACAAACTGTATGACTGTGGTTTATATCACACTCTTGTTACAGGCACCCAATAATGTAAAAGAAACATTTTCACCTGTTAATAAAACAAAGTTATAAACTTATAAATGATGAAAAATACATGTCGGTTTGACAAACAGCCGAAAAAGTACTGGCAGTACACTGAAAATCATGCTAGGCATATTCATACAAATATGCTGTGTGATTTAGGCTCATACATCTGTACAGTTAATTTCACATTAATTCAGTATGGGTGGCCCTTTAGGCACACACCAACTAAAAACCTTTCAATATACAGCGCATAATAAACATGCAAACTGAACACTGATTTATTTATCTAATCCCTCCATCTAAAAGTCCTTATCTTACTGGTCCACTTATACTTATTTCATCATCCTTAACTCCTCCTAAAATTTTGCACCATGAAAATACACCCTCAAACAAGCAACAGTGGCCCTGCTCTTCCACAGATAGGACAGAATACTCTGCCTTACCAATAGATAGAGCAGGAAGGAGGAGCTGAGATTCAAGAATGCGGGTAATCACAATATGCAGATACAGCAGAATTCCTTTAATCTGGCACCAATGGGAACCAAAAGGTGCTGGAATATCAAATATTCTAGATTATTAGACACAAATTATACTGACCTAAGTTCTAACAGGTAATTTTTTCTTAATACCCTCCTCATCACATAAATACTTAAACAGCTATCTCTACACAGGCCTGGACACACCCTGACAGCTCCAGGTTGACAGACACAGAATTTCTAGACAATCGCCACAGACAGGTGGCAAGCTTGTGAGACCTACGCACTAGACGCCTTTACCCCCAGAAGACATCCATGATACTCACTTCTGTTGGATGATGAGTCGCCCCTAGGGCCATAGTGCAGCCAGACAGATATTAAATCAATGAAAAATCCCATGACCCCATCAGGAATCAAGCCTACAACATTCTGGGTTGTAGCACAGTGGCTCAATCAACTGTGTTGAGTACTTCATAAAGCTTAGTTCTTTCAATTATCATAGGCCAAGTCACAGGATTTCCTTCACAACACACCACTGTAAACTGCTCATACAACACCCTGTCAAACTGTGCTAATTTTGGCTGTTTCAATGTCTGTCACTTAAAAAGGCCCTTCACACTTTTACGTGATGCCATAAACAATCATAACTGGTCCTTCCATTTCTTTATGTCATAGGCTGTTGATCCAGTATTGTATGAAGCCATAAACTCTCTTCAGTTTTCACCACTTTTCAAGCCTCTGAATTATTTAATGTTTCTGAGCAATCATTAAAGTTAAATGTTTTTTCTTGCCAGCAGCATGTTGTATACTCATTTTTGGATCTTTTTAAGCCATTATAATAGGTCACTGGGCTCTATAAGGTGTACATAACCCAAGATAACATCACAGAATGAGCACATGCAATGGAAGTTAAGGACAGCAGACCTTCAGGTCTTGGGATTATTTCATTCAAGTGCTGAACTATCAGGAGTGCTAGATTAAAAGAATGCTACTGTATGTATACATTTACAGACTACATATTTTCTTCGAAGTCATGCTGAAGACAATGTTTCAAGATAACACAAAACAGGCCTGCATTCTAAGTACAGTACACAACAAAAAACACATTACAGACATCAATTAACCATGAGAAGGAAAGGACAGATGGTGAGCAGGTCTGGCACATGCATGACTTGGCATGTTTACATGACAGCAATAATTCATAACACAGGAACAGGTTTTTCAGGTGCAATGAAGTAAAACTCTGTTACTCTGGCTTTGTAATGAATTAGTGTGGTGACAACAGGCTACTGTCTCTCACATGTCAAAAGTATATAAACTTACCTTAAGGAAGAAATTATACTGTTGAAAGAATCAGACATGCATGCTGTGCTAGGAACTAACTTGTACTCTGATTGTGGAGCTTCGCCCAGATTGTGAATCTGAACAGGGAGAGCTTCAAACATCCTGAAACAAATAAAAAATAAATAAATAAAAAATAAACAAACAATATATCTGGCAAAGGAAATGATCAACGGTGCTACTTGACACGGCAGCAAATACAAGTCTGTGACAAATGGCTCCAGCTACAGTTTTAGTAGCCTTCACAGCCACTGCCAATCTTCTCAGCCAAGGTAATCCAGCTACATCCAAAGTCAATTTTTCCTCTCTCCAACCTTTAAAACACAAACTGTATGATGTGAGAAATATGGCACCCATCCTGGTTCAAAAGCCAACATTAAACTTGGTCCACTTAGCTGGTCAGGATAACCATCATCTGCTGGGTAGAGCAATCTGCCACCCAGCTCCTCCCTGATTCTAACTTTTCAAAGCCCAGTAATAACTCTAACCACAACCTACCAAAATATTAAAAAACCCTGCATTTTGCCACACAGTGTATTTATGTTTTTTGTATTGTTTTCACAATAAATATCACATCACTGATTTCCCTGTGCTGCATCAGTAGACTGATCTTTATAATGGACACAGACTGTGTTTTCTGTGAGGTACAAATTGATGCAATATATATAATTCTGATAAACATCAGCCCAACAAGCATGATTTCAGGCTTCTGCCGTGAAGAAGATGAGAACTGTGCTCTTCTGGGCTATTACAAAATGAGTCATGGCAATTTTTTTACTGACGTTTCAGGACAACCTATCAGTCCCATCTTTAAGGGTAAAAAATTCTTGACCCTTAAAGATTGGACCGATAGGTTGTCCCAAAACAGTGGTAAAAATTATCATTACTCACTCTATAATAACCAAGAAAACTGCAGCTGAAAAGATTTGCACAACTCCAGATGAGTGGTGCATTTTAATTAAAAAATACCAATTACGAGTATAAACCCAAATAGAAACATCTTTGTACTGATGGCCAAGAAAACAGTACAAAACCTGTTAACAAACACTGCAGTTAAGTAGGCAGCATTCCTCTTTCACATTCAGGCCATTTTATGTATATTATTATTATTATTCTATCAAATTATACATAATACACACCTTTATACTACAATGTATAATATAAGTGCTGCTGGCTTTACAGTAATTTTCAAATCTTCTGAGATTCAGTATTTTACATGAAATTATTTTCCAACAATTTCTTAGGTTTCTGTTAGTATAAAATGGTAAAAAGTCAAGCAAAGCAGTCTCGGAGCAAACCACGCACCGTGCAACAACAAATTGGGAACCAAGGTACAGTTCCATACATTCATAACCTTGACACTTGGTGGGTTGTTGCCTTCATTCCCCTGCAACTTTTCTCCCGAAAACAACTGGAAAGAGGGCTGAGTAGGCGCCAGATCCAGTTCAGACATGGTGGCAAACAGAAAAATCCATTCCTCTGATAGAAAACAAACCCTCGTCTTCCAAGTGTAGGCTAATCATGACAATGAAGGAGCTACTGTGCCTATGAGATTGGATACGACACGGGTCTTCACAACTTCCCTTTCATGGTGCACATGTGCATATTACACTTCAGCTCAATATTTGAAGTTATAACCTAACACGTACCTACAATACCTATGTACATTTTTGCAGGAATGACAGGTGGTGCAAAGGCAACTTGAATGACAAAAGATACTACATTATCATGAAAGTGTAAAAAGCTCTGCTCTAGATTAACTTGAATCACTACTGCACACAGAAAAAGCAAACCAAACAGGTATGAAGTAAAAAGCAAATGGTACATTTAACAAGATCCATTATCAATGTCATAAATTACCAAATGAGTACACAATCTGACATACACATACACCTCTAAAGAAATCTGGTATGCCAGGGCCCCATAACCACATCCTCATACCAACATAAAAAATTCTTCCCATTACACAACACTTTCCAGCAAGATCCAAACAGGCTGGGAGGGAGTGCACTGGATTCATCTAGCACAGGACAGGGGCAAGTGACAAATTCTCACGAGCAAGGTAATGAACCTGTCGCTTCCAAAAAATGCAGAGAATTTCTCGACTAGCTGAGCAACTAGCTTTCCAAGAAGAACTGTGCTCCATGAAAATGGCTAGTTAGTTACTTACATAGTCAGTAATTCCACTTACCTATGACGGTAGCGTAAAAATTTATGATTAAAGACATGGGTTGAACCTTGGGTTGACACTGATGTGTTAAGGAGACACATAGTGAAATGTTCTGATGATAGATGAGACAATGATGAACAAAGTTCTTTATGTAAAAGCTTTTCTCGAAGGTGTGGGCTAAGTACAGAATTACGCCGGAAGCTGTACCAACCAACCACTTCCTAAAACAGAAAAAAATATGTATTTTAAAATAAAAAGGTCACAATTCTGGATGAGGTGACAAATTTAAATTTAACTCCTGCCCCCAGAAGTGAGATTGTGTACTCTGGCTGACCAAAATGGAATGGGAATATCAAGTTAAGTTTCCGCTTCAACAAATGTCCTTAATATAGAATTCCACTGTAATTCAATGAATGAAATGTTGCAGATATTAGGTCAATGACAGGCTCATAAGTCCTTACGCTGTTCACATTAAGCTGTCAACTGCATGACCATGAGAATCATGGTGCTTTGGAGGAGATTTTAGGTGCCCATCAGAATTTTATAATATTCGAAATGAGTTCTTAATTTTCTGTTCAGTGAACCAACACTTGGACCCATGGCAAGGATATGAGACTGTTTTCAGGGAATTTAGGAAATAAAGTCCTTATATGTTAAGAATGGCAACATATTCTTAAAAAAAATATTACTCATGTGACATTTCAGTGACACTCAGTACTAAAAGAGTGTTTTTAAAAAATGTGGATGCAGAACACAAGGTGTCAAGCAATTTGTTAACTAACCAACTATTGCTTTTTGGTGGCAGAAGGGAGTCACACAGTGCCCACTATGAACTACAAGCTTCTCATACTTGCCTGACACCCAAAAGGGTTTGGTGACCCTTGCAGTATACTATGAATGAAGAATGCCTAATAATTCAGTATTTAATATCACTCATATAAGGGTATAAAAACAGGTTTCAATAACCTACTTTTTCTTTTTCCTTCAGAAACTCCTTTAGTTTAACATGATTAACTTTTCCAATGCCATTGTAAAATGTCACTGTGCTTGGAATTGGCATCAAAGAATTTACACCTACAACAAAAGAACCAGAAATGCATTTTCCATAGCAATACAAAATAAAACTAAAAAAAAAAAAAAAAAACACTGAAAATATTTACTTATAGACAAATATTATGGGCATGCCACAAGATAGTGTGGAGTATATGTAACCAAGACACAAAAGTCACAGACCTTGTTATCTCGTTCATTCCGTGTATTATTGATAACTAATACATGACACTAAACCAAAAAAAATTGGTTCATTGTCATAAATTAGCCACAGATATTATTTATGTCTGATTGCATTTACCTTTGATGCAGGTAATGGGACTGGTGTTTTTGAGATACAGCACGGCATGACATTCCTCCTGCCGTACCTATTCAGCTCCGACAGCTTCTCATGGTGTGCCCATAACAGATTTCATACAAAGTAAACTTAAATGTACATATTTTTAATGACAACACAGCTAATCATGTAATGAAAATACAGAGTAATTATTCTTGTAAATGCAACAATAATTTACTTCTGTTTCAAACCTTGCTGCACCACATCTGCAGGCCCAATACTCTCACCTTTTTACAAGACACAAACATTTTCTGCAAAATATAGTTCACAATAATACTAACATACACATCTTTATATTCAAGAACCTTGACACAATTTTATTACTAACAGTATTTTAATAACTAATATTAAATCTCAGTGCAATCTGATTAAAAGGAATAACCAGTAGCATGTATGTGGGATACTTAAATTCAGTACAGTAGAGATTAACTGAATTTAACCATACTATAACTTCTCCCTCATACCTGATGTCCATTCTCCATTTCTTAGGTGGTTCTAAATAATCTGCCCAGGTATGAGGGCCTGTGTAACAATTCATAACATGCTGATTTATTTAAGGTGAGCAGTTCTTAGCCTGTCACCCAAATCCCAATATGGAAGACCACCAATTTGGTAGCTGCCCAGGACTCCTTTAAATATATCTGCACCTAACCTCCACATCTGGAGACTATCTACTGTCTCCTCCTGTAACCTTAGGATATGCCACGCTGTGGTGGCCAGGACCCACTGACAGTATACCATTTACTTTCACAAAGTACTAATTAGTACATGAGGCCTCAAAACGCCTATCTGCAGGACCCAACATCTTTTACACAAGGTTCAAATTCCCTTTTCCATAATCAGAACACCTATCCTGACTTCTGCATGGTTACCCTCAGTCTCCCCACCCATGCACCTCAATTTGGCAATGACTGCTTCCTTCCACATTCTTTCCAACTGTTATTCACTAATAATGCTCTACAGACTGAATGGTCTGGGGAGTGAATCCTGCTGTGGGGTGAGATTTTCCACAACCATCCAGACCAGCCCTGGGGCCCACCCAGCCTACCACACAATGGGTACCAGGTCTCTTTCTGGGGGAAGGGGGTAAAGCAGCCAGGGCATAACAACCACCCACTCCCATCTAGTGTGGAGGTTAAACAAAGAGTAGAGCTATACTTCTCATCCCCCTCTGGTATTGCATGGCCTGATCTAGGGTGAATTTTAACTTTAATTTTTACAGTCTGAGATACAGACATCATTACAAAAAGCATAAATAAATAAATAAACAAACAAATCTCAACTGCCTATTTGACAGTTCCACACACTACCAATGCAACAGGTCACACCATTCGCCCAAACCAACCATAACCTCAAAGTGTGTCACAATGTTCTGCAACATAAATGACTGCCATATGCAAGTCATTACTTCAACCTTCAAGATAAAAAATTAATTTAAAACTCTAAATGGTTCACATAATTAATAATTCTCAAATTACAGAAAAATTAAATTCGTTCATATCTCATTACAATATGGCATGTTATGTTGCAAAACATTACATTAAACTATGTTGGGATATGTATCAGGCTTCTCACTCAATGATGGACACTTTTACTAACTAGAATAATTCTGTGAAATACTTGACTGTCACACTACTTGACTGTCACAC
>Ga0123354_10006522_pt1 | contig 17355 bp, 8 predicted proteins | sample TergutLab28metaG_2_FD_97872 | JGI IMG/M metagenome (GOLD analysis project Ga0123354, IMG submission 97872) | Labiotermes labralis P4 segment gut microbial communities from Petit-Saut dam, French Guiana - Lab288 P4 | ecosystem: Host-associated > Arthropoda: Insects > Digestive system > Gut ...
GTGGCCCAGAGGGTGGGTAGAGGTATAGCTCTACTCTTCCATGACCGCGGCACTAGAAGGGGGTGAGTGGTCAGCAGCACGCCCCGGCCGCATTTTACCCCCGGGAAAGACCCGGTACCCATTGTACAGAAGGCTGGGTGGGCCCCAGGGTCGGTCTGGACGGGCGGAAAATCTCGTCCCCCACCGGGATTCTATCCCGGACCGTCCAGCCCGTAGTCAGTCGCTATACCGACTGAGCTACCCGGCCCGTCATATTTATGTTTGTATTTATATTTATGTTTTTATTTATATATCTATTTATTCAAACCACCGTTGTGCACAATACAAATTACAATCCTTAGGTTACTAGTTAAGGCCTTTCAGCTGAGACATCCTGAGGCCTATTCGTTATCAAGAGCCATACAAAAAACATATATCTGCATGTGGGATTGAGTCTCATTTCCTTACAATGTACATCACAAAAACTTGTGGTGATTACAAGAAAATTGTGCAAAATTATAGGATGAGTATTAAACCATAGTTTTTAGTAAAGACAGCAGCCAGTTAATTTTGATCCATAACGTACACTTGTCTTGTATTTTCAAGGCAAAGGAACCGTCAGTTTATAGAAAGCTTTGTTAATCCAGTGTTCATTACAATTCTAATTCAATGTATATATTACTCCATGAATTGTTCGTAAATAGGATTCATTCTTTTCCTAATAGTTTCACTTCGACATTGGATCTGTAAATATAGAATTTAATTAAACTTAAAATTATTTTGATAAATTTTGTCAATTTTTGTAAATAATTTTAATATAAAATAAATAGAGGTTTTTTTAGAAGTGTAATTAAATTCAAGTAATTTAATCAACTTAAAGTTGGTATGATTAAATTCAAACTAATTCTCGAAAAAAGTATTTCTGAAGCTAATTTTAAATTTAATTAAATTCTGTACTTACACACACCACTGTCAAAATGAAACTAACAGAAAAGGATGAATAATGTTTCAGAAAAATGCATGGATTATTATACACATTAAATTAGAAATGTAATGAATATCGGATATACATTTGTTTTACACAAAGCTTGATGATGTCCAATTTGGACCGAATTGTGTAACTCATTGGTCACACCATTTGACACTCTGTGGACCGTGCATCGTGATGTTTTTGCGTAAAAAGGACCAACAAGATGCACTTTTCTCTCCTAATTTAACTCAATAATAATCGTGCTAGCAGCTAGCCAACGTAGATGCATGATACATATCATACGCTGCATATACAGTAAAATATCCCCTGTTGATGAACAGTTAATCTATTCGAAACATGTAGAGGATTGTTATTGAAATAAATTAAGAGAGAAAAATGCATATTGTTGGTCCTTATTACGCAAATGGTAACACCATATTGTTAAGCAATAAGCGTAACTGCGCTTTCTGGTGGTTTTATGAGTTAATAATTTCTAAACACAACGGAATGTCCTTCATCACAACAGGCGTACATTACTAAATTATTATTATTTAGTTCTACATCTTTGTAGTTTGTTTCAGCACAGTTTTCAACATTTCGTCAGTAGACAATGAAATTTTCCGCCAATAGACCTACCGTTACATGTAATTCCTTGGATCAAAATGTGTTAACCAACAAAGTGGTCAGTGGCTCTTTCCGCGACGCTGGAAATCAGCGTACTTATAGTGACGTAAGCTATAAATTTGGTTAGAACAGCAGCGAATTATTTTGCATTGTAATTACACCTATTGCTTTTGTTTTGTGATAATTGACACAAGATTTGCGCAAACAAAGGAATTGAAGGTATATATGTATATATATATATATATTTCTTCCGGTCACATACAATCGTTGTTCTCAGTTTCATTAATTCTAGTGGGATTTAAGAACAGAAGTGCGATATTTATGATGAGCATTGTTTGGAACTGACAACTGACGCCTTACATTTTTATCAAACCACTAGCTGAATACGCCAGCAGGCTCACGCAATTATTGAAGGTCACAATATCTGTAATACATGCCACTGATGGCAGGTAGAATCCAGGGTCGTAACTCTTTTTATACTAGATCTAACTGCATGTAAGTGGAAAAGTACTGCTTATAGATGGAAACGAGAGAGGAGATTGTGTTCGCAATGCAGTGATAAGAAATGGCGCAATCATTTTCATCTTTCTTCTTCGTATTAATAATTCTGCTCTCCGTGCTTGTAGTTGCAAAGTAGAAGTAGATGAAAGAGAACAAGTTTCGATTTAGTCGAAAATTGTCAAAAAACTTTAGTAGTCAATAATAAAGAAATAATTCCATTGCGCTTCTCACCAGAAGTTATTACAATATTCATTTGTGTCATGGAACAAAGTTCTTCCGAACTCTTAGCCAGGCGGTTACTCTAGATATTTTGCTCTTTGTAGTATGAGATCTAAACATACCTTGTCTACAACTGCACACCATTGGCCCAACTCTGAGCCAGATGGATTGAGTTCACATCCTAATTCACAATTATTTATACCGGCAATTTCGCTTCAGATTTTCCGGGAAAATTTTTTTGTAAGTCCTTAGTTTCCATACGCCTCAATACAATCAATTTTCTTCTCCTTGTTTTGATTACACTAATAGCATTATAAGGGAGCAAGCAGGGTTACAGTTGGTTCAGGCACTGCGCCAGAAGCTGGAAGCTCGCGGTTTCGATTCCAGATGCTGCCATTGGAAATTTTCATTGACATAATCCTATGACTCTGCGGTCGATTCAGCCGCTAAGAAAAACAAGTACCGGGAATATTTCTTTGTGGGTTAAAGTCGGCCGGTACGTAGGTCTGACAACCTTACCACCTTCACGTGCCGATTGTGTTGAAGTCAGGGAGCCTCGACGCCCAGGAACCCTCAGGGCCTCTACAGGGATTGGGCGCAGGAAAAACGAGTGTGACTACAACTGACGACGGTCATTGATTCTGCTTGGCATAGCATGTAACTGCCTGACCAAAACGCACGTGAAGTATAATTCTAAGAACATGAAATATAATACGATAATAATACTAAGATTTCTTCTTGTAATGATTAATTATCTACCATGACGATATGTTCTCGTTGGGTGTCCACAGAATCTGTTTGGTAACATATCCACTGACTTGTTCATAATATGAGAATACATTGCTCAAAGACACAAAAATTACATTTATTGTTGATTTGTGTACAATATATGCACAATTGATGTTGCTAATACACCATAGGAGCTCCTATCACCCGTGGGAGAGATGAACAAGATAGCGTAATATAACGTAAATTTGTGGCGCGATCACCTAACCGTTGTTGCCATGGATACGCAACAGTTTTGTATTGTTTATGACCTGCTTGTAGCTGCCAACAATATAAAACCATTGAGTGTTGCCATGACAACGCAAGAGTGGGTTCCCATTGCACTGTTGTCAACGAACAAAATATTTCGTAGTGGTGTCAAGAGTTTAAACCTACTCAGTTAGTCATGTCAGTTGCCTGATATTTTTGTCCAATTTTAACAAAATTTGGATTTTTTCGGCATATTTTCATAGAAGTTCCCAATATCAAAATTCACCAAATTCGTTCCAGTGTTCGCCACGCTGTTAAGTGCGGACACACAGAAAACAAACAGAGAGACAGACGGATGACGGACAGACGTGACGAAGCTAATAGGTGTTTTTCGCTATTAACGTGAACGTGCCCAAAAATGTGTACACTGTTTTAGTTGGAAATGCGAATGGGAAGATTCTGTTTACGAAAATAAGTTTTAACTTCTAAAAGACACAGAATAGGGCAAGGATGGCGAATGTATCGGGCCAGCAGGGATGCTGGTCTTCGAATTGTTTAAACTGCAAGTACCAAATGGAATGAAAACATTAATTAGGTTTTAAAGGACGGAGATATTAGGATGTGAACTGGAATCGACTGGAATTGAACAGTATTCTGTTTTGGGGACTTGTGAACACGAAAATAAACCATCATTCTCTATAAACTGCTATTGATTTCTCGAAGAGCTGAGTAACTATATCCCTCTGAACAGGAGCTGTACTTCAGGACTTAAATGGAGAGCTAGTGTTGGCTCCTCGGCCATTTTTTTTAATTCTGTGAAGCTTAACAAGACAGGCAGTGTATGTAGAACGCAACATGGAGGCAAGTCTGTGAAACCATCGTTGCTGCGGAAAGCAATGTGTATTACATATTCTGAATGTGTGTTTGTAGCTTTAGGTATCCAGCATGCAATGCGCATGCGCCGTATTGTCGTCTGTTGCCTGTCCGGCTGTACAATATTCCCCCCAAATTATCTCCTACACGGCAAGATTTTCGGAAAAACAAAGTTACTGAGGGTAAAATGTGTTTTGAATTCCTCTAAACTTTTGTCCGAAATAGTTCTTATTTTAAGAATAATTCAGCGAGATATCGTAAATGTGCGTAGGTCTTCATGTTAAGTACCCGATTTTGTTCTCTTCTCAGATTTTAATGAAACTGAATTTCCGCTACAGATTTTCGAAAAATACTCAAATATCAAATTTAATGAAAATCCGTCCAGTGGGTGTCAAGTTGTTCGCGCGGACGTGCAGACGGGCAGAGAAACACAAGGAAGCTAAGAGCTGCTTTGCGCAATTTTGTGAAAGCGCCTAAAAGCTCGTGCATAAGCAAAATGAACAAGCAGTTGGTCTTGTGTTCCGAATTTGTGGGCAAAATCGACAGAGAAATTAGTGTACAGTATTCTTACAGTTCGTTCTTTCTAAAGGTTATAACTTTATGGCAAATTAGCTGTGAAACAGTATATAGGAAAATAAATAAAAAAGTAACAAAGTTTTTTTTAAAATTTAAACTACTGAGGAAGTAGCTGAGGGGCGCTAACACAAGATTGTCGGATTGGAAGTCGTGTGCCTTAACACTTAGACTAACTTGCGTTTTTTTATGTTTTGCTGACCGTGCATTTCAGTATATTTATCTCAGTAATTAACAAACTTAATGCACAAAATTGTTTTCTTTTACAATAAGTTTATTTCATGCCTCTACATATTTCGAGCACATGTGCTCATCATCAGGAGGTCAAAATTGTATTATACAGCCTCTGGTATCATCACACCTATAGGTGGTTGACCAGTCCTCTCTCAACCTGCGCACGGAACGGCCACCTATAGGTCTGATGATACCAGAGGCTGTATAATACAATTTTGACCTCCTGATGATGAACACATGTGCTCGAAATATGTAGAGGCATGAAATAAACTTACTGTTAAACAAAAAAATTTGTGCATCAAGTTGGTTAATTACTAAGCTAAATACCATGCGTTGTTAAACATAAGCGCTAAATCATTGATGACATCTTATATACAATAATGCCCTTTCGGGTTTCTCTGCAGTTTTAGGATAGTAGGTCCCAGTTCGTGGTCAGTTTGCCTCGGGGCATGATGACTTTAATGTGCAGAAGTTTGAAAAAATTTTGAGGGCGTGATCCTTCGCCGCAATTGTTAATTAATTCCTTAACATAAATCAGTGAATGATTAGTGTGAACTGAAGGAATGATACTGCCAGGGAAAAACGAGGTATTTTGATTGAAGCTGTGCCAGTAACACTTCTTTGCAACCTAAATCCCACATGTGCTGGGTTGGGATCGATCTCGGACCTCCGTGGTAAGAAGCCGTTGACTGACCTCCTGAATCTTTTTTAATCTCTGCCGAAACACCCGTTATCCGGACTGTCTTTTAGTGTCCTCACCTCTGGATATATGTCGGGAAAATTTCTCTGTTTGATCAAAACCGCGCTTTCCAGCACTTTTCCAGTTCATATATCAGCCTACCGATGAACGCTACTTAGCCCGAAGCACAGCCAGCGTCGTTAAACGAAACCGAAAAATATTAGTTTTTCGGTTCATTTCAGAAAACCGTACCACAGGATGTTATTTTCGAGTTGCTAAACTTTAAAACAAAGACTGCATAAACTAGATTACTTCATCTAGTATATTTTATTTTATGACGAATTATATTACTAGTCGGTAGAGCAGACTATCTTAGAAAACTTAGCAGTTATATGAAATATGGCGTCGCATTTATTTGCCTGTCATGAGAGAAAAGGGGGTGGAACCTTGGACAATACCGAGGAACACCACGAAGGTGTGTGACCCTAAATTTTTATTTCTTAGCAGTAGAGACAAGCGTCTATATTGTAGATATTCCATTTAATTAATCCTCTGAAGACTAAAAAATTAATGTACATTTCGTATATAAACATTGAGGCCGTACCTCAAGGAGAACGCTGTGTTTCCACTACAAAAGTCGACCGCTGAATACTGTATAGAGAAGTAAGGATTATTTATTGTGAAAATGGGGCATAACCGGGAGCTGGGAGGTGAGTGGTGCTGCCACCACGGATAGCAGTGTCGACGGGGAGGAAAATTGTAAGGCAGAGTGAATATTTGAAAAAAAAAATATTTTTCTGCCTGCAGCACATTTCAAACTAAGACAATTATAAGGAAATTCAATAAGTGATTGTAATTTGTTTCAATTTCCTAACTTCTTTTACGCGTCGACCAATGTGATTACTCGGCCCTGGCTCCAAAGAAACCTAACTACGCTGCTGGTCTTGAGGATCTCACACCGTGTGGACAAAATACGGCTTTCCTATTGTTAAACCTGGTGGTACATGGACTAATCAGTGGGCGTTAATTAAACTCATTTCATTTCCAGCTATTTCTTTTCCGTGTTACAATTCCAAGTGGCGAATAGAGGACGTGTGGTTATTGTGTTTTAACGTCCAAGCTTCGCCTATATTGCACCACCCCCCCACCCCCCCCCCCCCCTCCCCACCCGCCCCCATACTTTGTTGTTACGCCGAACAGAAACATTTCGCAATGACTTCCGCAAACAGACGCAAGGTGTTACGTAACGATGCACGCATGCACACGCACACACACACACACGTACCTGCCTGCACTGACCGCATCAGGTCAAGGGTTTACGTCATTAGATGACCAGATTCAAACAAATTTTGATATTAGTTTGTCTTTGTTTGATTGGACGTTATTAAATATTATGTTCCCATAGTTTGCGTGATCATTGTACGGAAAATTCTTGCGTTATAATCAAATGCCTGTTGCTTGCAGTGACGTCTCGGGTACATGGTTGCGTGTCCGACATGTCGGCAGATGTTCCTTAGACCAAAGGTATGTGCTAAAAGCAAATCGGGATTGGAGTAACCGATCTGTTTAGAATTTTGAAATTCTTTTCAAACAAATTAAAATCCATTGCACGCCGTATAGCAATGCATATTACCATGTATTTCTTTATTAAGTCACGTAAATTTAAGCCAGCAGAATATAATTTTAGAGAGAAATTGCTACTTGTCTATAATTATTCTGCTACACATTTCGGGCCTCTTGGACAGTTTTCAACAAGTCTCAAGTAAATACAAATAAAGTGTATAAGGATACAGTACTGAATATATCAAGACACCACTTGTGTATATAAAATGTAAAAGTATAACAAATTTATATATATTTATTTGATCCGTCATAATTTTTAAATATTTGATGTTGGTACACAATATGTTTAATTTAAGATTATGAACGTGCATGTTATTTAGATAAGCCTATTACGTCGAACTAATAGCCTCCGTGTGGAATTACATCGTCATTTTAGATAAAGCAGCCATTTCACCATAGAAGTGCTAAATTTAAAAGTGGACTAAATGTAATTCTGAAATACATAGACAAGTATAAATTTAATTCTGAAATACATGGACAAGGATAAATTTAATTCTGAAATACATGGACAAGGATAAATGTAATTTTGACATACATGGACAAGGATAAATTAACAACTTTGACAGTTTTAACTATTTTTTATATTTATATATTTTATAATTGTGTATGTGTATATGCATAAGTGGTTTGTTCATATATGCGGTGTTGCAACTTCATACACTTCTATTTGAAGTTACATGAACCTCAATGATAATGGCCGAAGACGGTCGAAGCGTGTAGAGACCATGTATAGACAATTGGGGTGTCTCTCTAAAACAGCGTAATTGTTGGTCTAGTTTCTGTGACTATTACACACCTATTAGAAAATCGCTCGCACTGCATGGCTGAAAATCCTATAAAGAACCAGAAATTGGTGTAATTTGATATATCTTCTGCGAATTTTGGCTATAAGCTGTTCAAGAAGATGAGACCACTGCATTGCCTCGAAATGAAGTTTTGGGATCCAATTACGCAGCGTCATATACCAGAAAAACGGAATCCTCACTTTCTCTTTCCTTGTCTGACATATGTCTCCCTACTTATTGCAGGTGTAGAAAGTTATTTTTGTACCCGATGACACTAAGTGACACGTACACACTCAGTAGCACTCCTCTGGATAAGTGATCAGCACGACCCAGAGATCTCGACCTGACAAAAAGTACATTCACAAGAGACAGTTTACCATGCCCCCGGCGGGATTCGAAACCGTAATCCCAGCATGCTTTTGGCCGCAAACCCACACTTTAAACAACGCGGCTACCGGGATCTGCAAGAACGGAATCCTTAGAGTGAAAAATGCCAAATTTGGAACATATAGTATGTCAATGGATAGCCCATTTTAACTTTGGAATTAGTCTTTTTATTGTCCAGACCAACAAATACACAAAATATATTAAATAATATTTTGTATATATCGCCAGTACTCCTACATGTTTCGATGCATCTGCATCATCTTCAGGGAGTATTAACCTCGTGCTTGCTAAAGTAAAAAAATTATTAAGATTATTAAAATTACAGCTTAATGAAAGCAGTAGATTAAAATGTTTAAGTAATCGTTGTTGTATGACAGTACCTATCAAATGTTTAATGGAACATGGCAGTTGTTGTTTGGTGGCTGCATGTACAATCTGGACAGTCCTGTGGTGGTGGTTCTTGCTATGCTGGTGGGATGTGAACCAGCACAGACCTGTCCAGATTGTATATTCAGCCACCAAACATCAACTTACACGTCGCATTAATATTTGAGAGATTTTATCATATAAACATCACGTGAACATTTTAATCTACTACTTTAATTGAGTTGTAATTTTAATAATCTTAATAATTTTGTAACTTTAGCAAACACGTTTAAGACTCCCTGAAGATGATACAAATGCGTCGAAACATGTAGGAATACTTACGATATATACAGTACTGTTAATATGCACGTATATGTTGTGCATTTGCTGGTATGGATAATGAACTGTGTAAATGCGGCGCGGTACGTACATCAAAATATTTGAAATTAGTCATACATTGAGGTCTGTGTCCTTCTATTTACCTTTTCCTAATCATATGTCACGGATTTTGCGGATGCTGTTTGTAATGCAAACAAAAAGGTAATATACATGTAACGTAACACTGAGGAGCGTTCGGGGAACCATTGTTGCAGTGGAAAAGCAATAAGTATTACATATTCTGAGTGTCTATGTGTAGCTTTAGATATCCAGCATCCAACGCGCATGAGCAGTATTATTATCTGTGTCCTGTGCAGCTCTACAGACATTTTCCACACTCTACCATAAACGGCATGATTTTCGATAAAAAGTGACTTAACATCATTTGTATGTTTTGAATTCCTCTACACCTTTTTTTCTGAACCATTTCATATTCTGAGAATAACTGAGCGAGATATAATAAATAACGTATATTTTCTTCATGTAAAGTACCCGTTATTCTTGTTTTTTAATGAGACCTGAATTTTCTAGACAGATCTTAGAAAAATACTCAAACATCAAATTTAATGAATATCCCTCTAGTGGGATCCGTGTTGTTTCACGCGCAAGGACGGACGGACGGACAGACGGAGAGACAGAAATGAAGAAGCTAATAGTTGCCTTTAGCAATTTTGCGAACGCGCCTAAAAAGTTAGGGCGGCGTTGACCCTTGCTGCTGGGGGTTCAGTGAATGGTGTTGCCTTGCATTTTGTGCGCATCTTGATGCGTGTTGAGGTGCATAACGTCGTACTTTACTGCAACACCTGACAACGACTGCTCGAATTGTGCAGGAAGAATTATTTGTAACTTTAATTCTTTCGTTCCAACTTTCTGCTGAAAATTATAGACGCGGGAATACTCACAGTATTGTAATCGGAACAGATTAAATAACTTCACTTCGCAGACAAATTTGGGTAATAAAATCTGCACGAAAAACCTTTTTGGGCAAATTGTTTTCATTCTTACGTAGAACAGCATAGCATGTTGCCCAATGAAATCACACGCTACTTTTTTGTTAACGGGCTCATTTAAACCCTCGAAGGAAGGTATTCATCTACTCGTACATTAAATGCAAAAAGCTCTGGTCACAACTCACCGAGAATATATACATATTGTCCATTATAAAGGCTTGTTCCCCAATTCCCTTTAGTTGTATATTGTGGGGATCATGCAGAGTACATACATGCACTGTGTGGTGGGAGTGCGAAGTTTCTATTGGTACAGCGAGTAGCACATATAATTACCAAAGAGGTCATAACTTTAAACGCAAATTTGAACATAACGAACAGCGGAGAAGGTTTGGACAGTATGAGATTGGCTGGCCGGAAGGTGATAATGGCCATTTGGGCAGGAATATTTGGGAAGGCTTCTACAAAATCGTGGGTCATCCGTGTTCGGAGAGCGAACGTTGTATTGAAGTATGTTAATTGTTGTAAAGAAATTAGTAGTGGAAGATTGCTATTTTTAATCATGGTTTTCAATTCAATAATTATTGATTTCATGAAGGGAAATATATAGACAAAATATTTTATATAATAATTCGTAAACAAGAGAAATAGATTGACTTTTTAAACGACAACGAAAAACTTAAACAAAATGGCTAACGTTCTTATTTTTTGGGAGAAATGAAACACAATACTCCACAAAAATATTCAAAGGAACCAATTTGCATGTAGCCTACAAAACAAAATACACCAGCCAATCATTTTTACAACCAAAACCTTCAATCAAAAAACAGAACAAATATAATCACAGTGGTGTTTAATAATTAACATGTTTAGACTGTGGTAAGATATATAAGGCCAGATGGAGAGGAATTTTTAAGTAAGATATGTAGAGAATTTGCGTTCAGGCAGAAATAACAAAAATAATTCTAAATTTGCGAACATTTTATGGAGAATTGTGAAACCTTCGGGAAGATGGCGGATATAAGGGGAATTGTGCACTGTAGTGGAAAGGCACGTACATGGACGCAATGGGGATGTTTTATATGTACAGAAACTAAGAAGAAAAAATGATTTAATGACAAACACACGATCTTACATAACAAGATTATTGAAATTGTGTTAAATGAATAATATTAATTGACGAGCTTGCAAGCCATCCCTCTTCTTGGAAATCTGTGCTGTACATTGCATTAGACATTTGTTTGCCTGGCTCTGCACACATGCCAAATATCAGTCTCCAAATGTTCCCAATACATTATCATTCCACAGACATAACACGAAGTAAAAACACCAACATTGCGTAACGTCTAAGTACGTCTGCATTCCTTGTATCATGTACCACTGACATGATAAAAAAAATTGAATTTTATAATAAATTAACTGATTAAATTCACTGCTTTCCATATTACAGAACTCAATAGGCACAAGTACCAGTGTGAAGTTGGTAAACAATAAATAACACAACTTTGAAGGAGTAACCACACATCAAAATTGGAATCATTAAAAAGTCGGAGTAACTTCTATAAAATTACATATCCTGGCGTCTTGGAAGAAAAAGACATACGCGCTGCAACATATCAGACGTAATGCCTACCAATTTCATTCATTTTTATTTATTTGTATTCATTTTTATCGTTTATTTATATCTAAAGTTATTACAGTAAAAGGTCTTTCTGCACTCTAAAGTTGGCCCACTTTTTTATATTTTATTTTAATAATATTCTGGCTTATGTAAAGAAATATGATCTCAAAAATATTTGCAAAAATAAATTTCACTGGACAGTCTTGATAAAGAAACTTTCTAATGATGGCTGATACGCAAAACCGAAACTAGTTACCTGGAAACCTTGTATGCGTATTGTGTAAGACTGTGTTTTAAAGAACGTTCAAACGGAGTGAGACTTGAGATCGGTAAGGATTTTTATTTTCTCTTGGATGAAACTTCAGTGAGGATAACAAGCCTCAAAACAACAATGAATCACGCAATTGCGTGCATCTTCAAATTCTGTTTTAAGTAAACGACCTGCAGTTCTAAGTGACGCTGTAACCAGGTATTATAGAGCTCCAAAATAGAGTATGCTGGGAAACTAAAAATGATTTTGCTAATGATATTCCTGTCGACTGTCAGACATGCCGATATACGGCCTTGTAGCTTCATATTGAGGTTATTAACAATAATTTTGAATTGTAATATAATTCTTGTAATCAAGGTACTAAATTGCCTTTTGTCTTTATATTCACGACTCTTCAGGTTTTCATCTACAGATCATCTTAATCTGTGACCCATGGATTACACACTCTTTGTGGTTCCATACCAAAGGTTTTGTAAGTCACAAGAACAAAATACTATCTGTTTTTAAAAGCGTATATATTAATGTGTTTGCTTTGACGAACGACGTCCTTTTGTGTTTAGAAACGATTGCTACAGACCACCACATATCCTTTCCATTTATTGTGAAACATTATATTATTACCAATAAGCTGGGTGTTTTTGCAAGTAAGGCCCATTATTAGGCGTTGTATAAAAACATGCAACGGAGGTAAAAAATGTAAATATTTCATGTATATTCTTACTGTGAGATATTACAGTAAGAATATACATGAAACACTTACATTTTTACCTAATTTGTAGGTTATACTAAGCTTGATGATGCCTCTTTTCGGTAGACAGTTTATTGGTAACAACATATAATTGCGCATTAAATATAGTTGTTTTTAAGGTGGTCTTTATCAGTTAATTGGTGTATTTAGGAGCGATGTGATTTAAAATTCAAGATACCGGTTTTACATTTCATTATGCATCATTATTTCCAAATTATACTAAAGAAAGAATGACAATAAAGGATGATAATATCAAGACGGGCCGATGCTAGTGGCTGCGCTGTCTAAGGCGTGGGTCTGCGGACTCTTGCTAACTGGGATTGTGGGTTCGAATCTCTCCACCGTCAGGGATGTTTTTCTCTTGTGAGAGTTGTGTGCTGACAGGTAGAGGTCTCTGCGTCGAGCTGATCACTCGCCCAGAGGAGTCCTCCCGAGTGTGGTGTGTCCAATGAGTGCGATCACGAAGCCCCGTAAGGGAAGGCCAGGACCCGGAATCGGGTCGAAGCACCACAGGAAAAAAAATGTCAAGAAATGTTAGATTTGCGTGACGTGTAACATGCATGGGAAAGTGGCTAAATGTTGCAGAATTTTAGACGGCAAAACCTACAGTTAGACCTCTCAAGAGGTCTAACTGTAGGTTACTGTAGAGTGCCTACATCCTTTCTTCTGATAACTTTTTTTGTCTTACGGAAATTGTGATCGTAATGTATGTGACATAATGATAGCTTAGGTTGTTGTGTAATCTACTTCATGATAGGTAATTCTCATAATGTTGTGAGATTTACAAATTTTATTCTGGTTTTAACTTCCTCTAATTGTAACGCTGTATAATCTTTCAACTGTTTGCCACTGTCTCCGAGGAAACTGAAAATTCCATAAAATTTCTATTAATCTTAAGATGAGTTAACAATTAAAAAATATTGTCCACGTATTAGCGTTTATCGCTACCTTAGGCCTAATTGTAATTTATGAAATATTTTACAATCTGAAACATATTTTACAATAGTTTAAATAAATTATTGACTTGAGGTGGAGCACTTACGACTGACAGGTATTTTAAAAATTAATATATTTTTTCATATTAAGTTTTAAGTAAGGTCTTTGTGCACGTTGTTAGGGGTTGGGAGTGTGCAATTATGAATGTGCACAATCTTAACCTTGGCACTAGACTGAGGTGAGTGATCAAATTCATTCTCCGGCCGCCTTATTCCTGGGAAAGCGCACCTTAGATGAGTCCCAAAATGGGCTTGGACCAGTTACAAAAAGAAAAATCTCTTGCTTGTGTCGATAATCGAGACACGACTCGCTGTTTGTATGTCGAAATTTGATACAAATTTGTAATATCACGCAGTCATACGATGCACGTGTTTTAGTAGCCTGAAGTGTGAAGCATGCGGGCAGGCGGACAGATGAAGGCTCAGAGATGCTTACCGACATGTGCCTCAGATTACCCCCCTAGTAAATGTGTCACTTCTGTATCGTTATGCAACAAGCACTTATTTGTGCTACAGTTACGAAGCTTTATCTTGCTACGTCACACCAAACAAATATCGTAAAACTGCGGCATTGAAGGCCTTAATTCCCACGTCTTAATGTCAGAATGGCAAATAAAGAACTCAATCTAACCACAGTAAGCAATATTCACACCTGTCTCCTGAGGTCTGTAGTGCGTAAATATTTTACGTTTATGGCTTTTAATTTTCATATTCAAACGTTTGTCATTCCATAGTTACATAATAAGGAATTTCATTATTTGAATCTTTTTATTTCACAGTTCTTTTCCGTTGTCATAATTTCTTTTTAAACCTGGTCTGTCCATCTACTTCTAGATCTTCTCACACCGTTCGTTTATTCGGAGCAGTAGAGTGTAAGTGCGCAAATTTCAATATTCTCCTGCGTTGCATTTCATTAACATGTTTCCAATTTACTGATATTTGCGACTGCTCTCATATTTACTGTTGCAGTGTAACCTTTATTTGCATCTATTCTACATATCAATTTTTTCTGTGGCACAGCAGTCTAAATTGGGCCTATGCTCCCTCATACAGATATGCGTCATTTAACGACGGGGATACGTTCCGAGAAATGAGTAGTTAGGCGATTTCGTCGTTGTGCGAACGTGTACTTACGCAAACATCGTTATTACAGTGTAGCCTACTACACACCTAGGCTATGTTCTATAGCCTATTGCTCCTAGGCTACAAACGTCTACAGCACATTACTGTACTGAATACTGTAGGAAATTGTAACACAATGGTAAGCACTGTAAAAAAATATAATATTATGTTGTAATCTTATGGGCCCACCGTCATATATGCGATCCGTCGTTGACCGAAACGTCGTTACGCGGCGCATAACTTTATTTAAGGTTCCATTGTCACACACAATTAGACATACACACACTACACACACTCACACACTACACACACACACCACACACAAACCACACACACACACACACACACACACCACACACACACACACACACACACCAGACACACGCACCACACACACACACACACCAGACACACGCACCACACACACACACACACACACACACACACACACACACCCGGCAGGAGTCTTCTGAACGAGTAATCAGCTCCTCGCACACACAACACACAATGAACACAAGAAAAGAAACATCCTTGCGCTCAACGGGATTCGAACGAGTGATCCCAGCAATCGACAGTCCGCAGACCCATGCTTTATCCTGCCGCACTGCCACCGAGATCGGCTACGTTTGTTTTTAGAGTAATAAAATTATGGAATTTTAAGTAAACGGATAATGTATTGTGGAATGTAGACACAACAAATGTACGGAATATTACAATCTGAAAGCTTGAAAGAACAGATGGTTCTCTAAGTCCCAGCGAAGATGACAAGACGATACTAAAGTAGGTCTAAAAAAATCAGGCTTTACGTTCATTCTCTGCGGTTGGGTGGCTCAAGATGGAGCTTAGCGGCTGGCTGTTATGACAATGGCAATGAATATTTGGGTTACATAAAAGGTGTGGAATTTCTTAATCGATGGAGCTAACATTTATTCTCAAGAATGATTCATGTCCAGGAGTCAGTAATTCTAGACGCCCGTTACGTTCTGTTAGTCTTAGCTTTAGTACAGATATAAGTTCTTTGGCTAAATTTATACTTATGAAGAAGGAGTTCAGTTCCTGTTTTTAAAACAACGGCATGAAATGCGAATTTTAAGAAATTTAAAAGCATATGTAATTGCTTTCTGCCATGCGAAGTTGGACTGAAGACCAGGATAATAAGTACATAAGTATCCGTTATATATGGGCTCTTGTCCGGTTACAAGAAAATATGTTTGCACGTTAGGCACGGTACTACAGCTATGTAACATAATTTTGCATAAAGCGATTATAATCGCGGCGTCTGGATCGGCTCTGTTTGAACGCCAAACGTAATTGTTTTCCCCTAATTAAGGAGTAGACCTAATCGATGCGACGCTTATGTTATAACATCGTGCGGCAACATGTAACGGAGCCTGATTTTAATTTGTGTTGGCAGTCTTGTTTAATTCAACAGGTACCAGGAGCTCTACATTCTGGATAATTGCACATTTCACTACTCACATGTGATGTTCGCTCTTCAGCAGTGCCATGACAGGACATGCCAGAGATATTAAGCTCGACATGAAGTATGCAGATGTTACGTAAAATGTGAAGAAGCTCTTGTATGATCTGTAGCTAAGCAACGTAGAGACTAATATTGTCTTATTATCAGAGCCGAGGATCTCGCCAGCCGATTCTGTATGTTTGCAGGATTGTTTGACATATCTCAGAGAATTTGATGCTGGCAGCAACAAATACTGACCTATATCTCTTCATTCTTGGACTTTTCGTGTTCTCTCAGTTTAGATATACCCAGATAAGAATAACGTTAAAAAAAAGACAGGCCATGTACGTATAGAAATAACAATGAGGCGCGTTCGCGTAACCATTGTTGCCGGGAAAAAGCAATAAGTTTTGCATGTTTCGTTTGTCCGTAACCTTAGTTAGGTAGCATGAAAAGAGCATCCGTCGTGTTATGTGTCATCTGTGTGCTGTTTGGCTCTGCAGCACTTTTCCATGTTATCTCATAAACGGCACGATTTTCGGAAAAAAGCTGTTCAACATAAAATGCGTGTTTTGTTTTTCTCTACAAATGTTGCCTGAAACATTTCAAATTCTAAGAAATGTTAGGCGAGATAGTATCATACATGTACATAAGTTCTTCATTTGAATTATCCGTTATTCTTGTCATATTTGATTGGAGCGTGAATTTTCTAGACTAATCTACGTAAAAAATATTCGAATTTCATGAAACTCCTTCCAATGGGAGCCGAGTTTTTCCATACGGACGGACGGACAGACAGATAGGCACGCAGACATGGCGAAGCTAATAGTCTCTTTTCGCAGTTTTTGAAAGCACCTTAAAATATATTTTTAAAACTTCTTTTACAAACACGCTTTCTCGTGACTCCCTGTACATAACATACATACATACATACATACATACACATACATACATACATACATACATACACACACACACGTACATACATACACACACACACATACATACACATACATGCATACA
>Ga0123354_10006523_pt1 | contig 17351 bp, 11 predicted proteins | sample TergutLab28metaG_2_FD_97872 | JGI IMG/M metagenome (GOLD analysis project Ga0123354, IMG submission 97872) | Labiotermes labralis P4 segment gut microbial communities from Petit-Saut dam, French Guiana - Lab288 P4 | ecosystem: Host-associated > Arthropoda: Insects > Digestive system > Gut ...
AATAAAAACCCACCCCCCTCCCTGACTCCCCCCTTACAACAAAATATAAAAAAAAAGAAAATCTTGTGGTGGGGGGGGGGGGGGGGGTTGTAGAGGTGTGAAAAATGGTCTGTCACGTTAAGGGTGGAACGTGCACTTACTGTCTGAGGAGAATATTTGGATCCAAAAGGGAAAAACGAAGATGCTGGAGATACGGGGAGCTTCACAGTTTTTACTCTGCACAGGGCCGCCGAGAGCGGATGCGTATCTCAGAGAAAAGTAGATTCTGGCCCCACATTGAAGGCGGACCGGCTAAAAATATTTACACCAAGCCGGAAAGACTGTCAATTGCAGAGTAAGTTGGGCTTGGTTTGAAATAGTTACATTGTACAGTCGACAAATGATGATACTACCGAGAAAGACACAAAAAATGTGCAACGTAGTCGGGCCTCGAGCCCCCTTCCGGACCGCCGGCACTGACTCTGCAAATGTGGAAGGATGATCATATCAAGAACGCCGTGGGCCATGTTTTGGTAGGATAAACTGCAAGTAAGAGACAACTTGAAAGATGGAGCTTAGGTGGGCAGATACTATTAAAACTGATCTTGAGGAAATAGGATGCGAGGTTGTGGACTCAATTCATCTGGCTCAGGAATGAGATCTCAGGTGGTAATGAACTTCTGGATTCCATAAAGTGAGGGGAATTTTATGGTTACCCGTTCAACTGTTAGCCTCTCAACAGGGGCTCTGCTGCCTGGACTTATTTCTTCAGTACCTCATCATATAATGCACAAGATAGGAAGTGTAGGTTTATCGTAACAGTGTAGCGCGTTCGCGTAATGTTTATTCTTCTTCTGCTGTCCTAACAGCCCGATACCATTTCGCTGGCCAACAGCGCTTTTGTGGCGATTTAATATCACCGGCAACAACAAAACGTACTTCGGTAGACATGCAAAGAGCTTGACATTTTTGCCCGATTTTAACCAAATTTGGAGTTTCTCGACAGATCAGATTTCTTGGAAAAACGTCTAGTGGGAGCCGCGCTGATTGCGGACAGTCTGACGTCATACTTTTCGCAGACTTTGAGAAGGCGCCGATAATTGATAGATAAACAGGTTTGGCGTTGGTGAGAGACGGTAGCGTGGAGTAAAAATAATGATTGACGGGAAGAGAGGGGTTTTGATGAAGGCTGTTAGTTCTTGTGCGAACATTTACCTTCTAGGGCTAATGGACAAGAGAGCCGGTTTCCAGCCGGCATTGAACCGCTGCCTTCCGAGTTTGTCAGATGCGTTGCCTGGTGTCAGGACAAAACGGTGGTGTTGCCACTGCTGTTTAGAAGCCCAAAGAGGTAGAACTCCACTTATTCTTTACCTCGGCATTAGATTGAAGTGAGTGGTCATCTTCACACCCCGGCTACTTTAAACCGCTAGAGAAAACCCCAGTACCCACTGAATTGGAGGTTGGGTGGGCTCCATAGTGGGTCTGGACTTCTGGAGAAGATGAAAATCTCTTGCCTGTAACGGGTTTCGAGCCCCAGGTCGTCCAGTCCGTGACAGAGTAACTGCCCCGACCACACTATTCCGAATTCTTAAATATTCCTTTTCCTAAGGGAAAAGTGTTTTCTCTTTTGTTATTGGAAGGAGTTTGTTACAAGAGGGAATAATTTTCTGTTTAACACAGAAGTCATTGATCGTTCTTTTGACCACAGACACATATCGGAATTTTAAATGAGTATGCGTCTTTCAGGTTTTCGAGTCTTCTATCCTGGGGTGTGCAGAGTGCTTCGTTCATTTCCCTCTTTTTCTCTTTCTTCTTGTGTTTTATTTGGTGTTCTATTACATTACAGTACTACTGTTCTATCATCTGCAAAGCAAATAGGAGAAAGTAGACTTTTGTACAGCCATTCGTGTTTACAAGGTCGCTTCATGTGGATTTCTACTTCCATATCTTCACCGCGAACGAGTGTGCCTTTCTTTACACTGTTCGCCATTTGTTAGGTACTCGATTTGCAACAGGCGTATTTAAATTTATGCACAGCTCTAATCGGATATAAGACAATAGAAAATGACTCGCACGCACAAACACAACTGTCTGAAGCTCGTTGTAATTTATTTGAAATACTGCGTACATCTGTTACTGATCATAAACATATGATGGCGTAATTTTTCCATGTGAAACCACTGCCAAGGTCGGAGTCGTTCTCCTGAGTCGAATTCAGCGCTGTATGTTTAAAGGGCGTTCATTTGGAAACACTTGGTTTCCGCGAGTAGTGGTTTTGGATCCAATTCTTCAAGAAATACTTCGAGGACCCTCGGTAGGGATAGCCCCAAATATCTTGCGATATCGTGTGAGCTACCTCACGCACTCTCGTTCCACAGCAGCAGTTATGGTAACTTTATTCGCTGTTTGCCATTCAGACCGTGGGGTACCTGTATTTACGAGCACCGTGGGTGTTTCACTTCATGTCTTACGGAGACGCTGCTCTAGTCGTCGAAAGACATCAGCGTTTGCATGACGTCGTCTAGGTTAATGAGGTACCACGTGGAATGTTGGGGCATGTCATAGAAGTTGGAACGAAGTAATCGGCAGTCATTCTACTGTAGCTTACAACAATTATAACTTGAACACATAATTAAAATTTGCCGCGAAAACGAATCACAATTTATTAACAGAGCAGGAAATTGAGTGAGAAAGCTGGTATCTGTCTAACACAACGACACGTCGGATTGCTAGGACAGGAGAGCAAGACAAGGACTTGGCGTAATTCTTTTACCTGTAATCTGGAATGCAACATAATCCGACCCAGTTACTGTTTTATTGGAAGGTAAGCAAGAATTAGCATTGTACCACAAATCACACGGTCAGCATTAAACGTTCTGTACATCAAACGGATGTTAATACTGAATGAACTAACTTAATTTTTAGCTTTCTACCGCTGCGCACATAATTTATGTCGCTGTCTTGAACCCAGTCGTTTCAAAATGTATGAGAGTACTCTCGTTTCCACTTATGCTTCCACGAAAAATACAGTGCGTTTCAAATGCAAGAAACAATGCGATTTATTGGCCAGTCTGTCCGGCCTATGCAACGACAGGGTTTGCGCGTATTCGGACAGTTGTCGGAAGAACGTAATATTATGACAGCGAAGCTGAAACCGAAACCGATATTACAAGGGATCTGAAACCCTTGTAGAAATGGTGCAGTAGGGGTTCTAGTGCCGATGTGAAATGGATTCTGATACCGAATCTAGCAAGCGTTCAATAACTTTTCCGAAACCGATATGAAAAGGGCACTGTGAGGGTACTGACAGAGATACACAAAGAATTCTGAGACCGAAACCAACAGGGGTTCAGTGGGGGTTCCAAAATTTATATAAAATGGCACGGTGAGGATTCTGACAGCGAAATACAAAGGATTCTAAGACCGAAACCAAGAGGTGTTCAGTGGGGGTTCCAAAACTCATATAAAAAGGGCACGGTGAGGGTTCTGACAGCGAAATACAAAGGATTGTAAGACCGAAACCAACAGGGGTTCAGTGGGGGTTCCAAAACATATAAAAATATCACTCAGGGTTCTGACAGTGATTTACAGAGGATTGTAAGAGCGAAACCGGTACCGATAACACAAGCGTTAAATTAACATTCTGACAACCATACAGAACGAGTTCCAGCAGCGAAGCAGACTCGAGTATACTACTAACGTTAGGTAAGAATCGCAGTTCCGATATGCAGAGGGTTCAGTGTTTGTTCCGAAACCGTTACGAGAGGATTCTAAGAACGAAACCGACACCAGCAGTGAACACCACAATGGAATGTGGGGGAGCGATATCATGGTTAGGTGGGGAAATTTGTGGTCAGCTTCACGCCTCAGCCACTTCAGCACCAGCGAACGAGCCCACGGTATTCATTGGGTATGATGTTGAGTGGGTCACAGAGACGGTCTGGACGCGCTGGGGAAACGAATGTTTTATACCTGCTGGGAATCGAACGGTTAGCCATTCGTATGTATGCTTCCTATCATTCGGCGCAGAATCTTCCGTCTTCCGGTTTGATGTCCAAAAATATAAAGATCTAGATATACAGAACTGTACTTTTACCTTTTCTTTCTGTATGGGTGTGACACTTAGTTTCTCACATTGAGGGTGTTTGAGAATGGGATGCTGAGAATATTTGGGCCTAAGAGGGACGACATGACAGGGGAGTGGAGAAGCCTACATCACTAGGAGCTTTATACTCCTTAACAAAAGATCATTCAGGTGACAAAATCAAGAAGAATGAGATGGGAGGGGCATATGGCTCCTACGTGGGAGAGGTGCGTACAGGGGTTTGGTAGGAGACCCGAGGGAAGGAGACCACTTGGAAGTCCTAGGTGTAGATGGGAGGATAATGTTAGGAATGGGGAGGCATGGGCTGGATTGATCTGGCTGAGGATAGGGACAGGTGGTGGGCGTTTGTGAATGCTGTTATGAACCTTCGAGTTCACTAAAATGCGGGGAATTTCTTGACTAGCTGAAGACCTATTTGCTTCTCAGGAATGACTCTGTTTCATGTAATTTAGTTAGTTAGTTGCAGTGTGTGACACGTATTATTACGACTTTTGTGTGTTCGAAATATATATAAAAAAAAAATTCGAAATGAACGCGGGATATTGTTGGACCTGCGTCCTGGCAGTGCTACGGACCATCAAAGTGGGTCTAACTAAGGTTCGAAATAAAGCAAAGCCAGTGAAGTAGTATGAAGAAAAGTATTTAGTACCAGTTTAGAGCAGATATTCAAACGTGCGGCCACCGACCTCGACACACGGCCGACAACAACGCAGCAGAGTTTGACGTGTGCAATCAAAAATGCCAGGTTGCTGCGTGATGGTTACCGCTGCCTCACCAATACGGGCAATAAGAGTCTCTTCATAATCAACTGGCGACGTGCAAATCAAGGGTTCAGTGTGGCCTCATGGTAAGAAGTTCATTGGTGTGAGGTCAGGAGACCTGGGAGGCCAAGCCACAGGCCCGCCCTATACAGTTCAGCGATCGTTGTAAGTAACGGTGAGATGTCAGACCGGACGTGCAAGGTGAGGGGCAGTCCCGTCGTGCTGGAACCATGTGTTTCTCCTTGAATGCCAACGGGATTTCCTCAAGCATTTCTGGTAGCTTTTCTTCCAGAAACATCGGTAAATCTGTGTACTGAGCCGTCGGGGTAACAAGTAAGGCCCAATCAAAAAGTCATACACAATGTTTGCCCAAAAGTTGACCGCAGAACGTTGTTAGTGGCAGTGCGCAGACGCAGCAATGAGGGTTTGCGTCTGGCCAGACATGGCTGTTGTGGCTTTTGAAAATCCTGTGCCGGGTGAAGTAGGCCTCATTCATGAACAGCACCTTTGCGGGAAAATCGGACTTCTCTGTGCTGTGGTGCACAAACTAAGTACAAATTGGCCTCGACGAAGGTAATCGTTGGTGTCAAGAGCCTGCACCTCCTGCCAATGGCAAGGATGGAGCTGCTGCTCGCGCACAACCAGCCACACTAGACGACGATCCACACCGACTGCGTGACCAACCGCGCGGGTGCTTATGTAGGGATTGTACTCAAAACGTTTTCATTAAATTGCGGCGTGCGAACTGATCGTCCTCGCCCTCTGCTCGGCCTGTTCACTGCAAATGTACCAGTTTCCCTTAGGTGACGATCGACAGAAGCAAATGTACGATAATCTGGAAACAAACTGGTCGGAAAACGCTCGTGATAAATCCTCTCCTCTTCCCTTACGTCGCCATACGCTGCACCATGCGCCAAGTGAATGTCGGCGAGTTTGGACCAGGTGAATCGCACCATGTCGATGTCGATTTGACTACAGTACTCACAAGTGTGCCACAAGAAGTACGAGCAACAATGGACATGCACACTGGTTTAGCGGGTTGCTGTCATTCCAGGAGCTTCACCGAATGTTTGACGGTCCGCGGCGCCGCAAGAACGTTACGTACTTGAAAAACTTGATTCACGTATCACCATTTGATTCTGAAGAGGATCGTTGAGGCAGCAGCAGCCATCAGGCAGCAACCTGGTATTTTTGAGGGCATACGTCAATCACTGCTGCGTCGGCGTCGGCTGTGTATCGAGGTCGGTGACCATACGTTTGCAAATCTGTTCGCAGTTGGTAATAAATTACATCTTTAATTTTCAGAATACTTCTGTGGTTTTGCTTGATTTCCAATCTTAGTCAGACCCACTTTGATGGTCCGTGGTACTGCAAGGACGCAGGTGCGACAAAAAATATAGTAGCTTGACAGTGGAAACTTTGCTACGGTTCCTCCTACCGCCACACGAAGTATGGGCATGGAGTTTTTCAACGTTATGTGTTTTAAACCATACATTTTACAACTCAGTATCTTATACTTGTACATTGGTTCAAAAAGTTTTGTAATATGCCGTTTGTAATGTACTTCCCTGAGGAGGGCCACAAGAGTGGCCGAAACATACAGGAGGTATACTGTGACTATACTATGACTATAAGATACTCTTAAACGTTTATGTGCATTGGTTGGTTTTATCACAATATCGAATCAGATCAATGCATGATCAAGGACTGTTTAAAATTGGCAAAAACACTGGGAGGGGTGTCTAAAATCGACCATAGGTATTAGAAACTTAAATTTACGAAGGAGTCAGGTTAGAAACTGGGGGAACATTGGTTTGAATCAGTGCTTAATATACATACACCCCTTCCCCGCTACTCTCACCCCAGTTCTTTATTTGACCTTCTTCAACTCAGTAGCCAAAAGTGGCGCCTGTGGCCGAGGTTTCAGCTATGACTATGAAGTCGTTCAGTGATGACGGGGGGGGGGCTACAGATTGGGTTGTGCTGTTCGTTTTCTAGATGACCAGCACAATATGCAGAGTGCTGAAAGAGCAGGAAGACTACAGTTATTTAACCCTTATCCTGCTAACGTGGAGGATATGGTGAGCTCCTTATAACGCCAGCAGATGGCAGACGGGATTTAACTCGGCGTTTAAAGGGTTAATTCGCCTTGTGCCGGAAGGATGGAATTTTTGTTATACGATTGTTTTTTAGTGCCAACTGCTGAACTGCGAAATGTGAGGGTTTCTGTCTTCTTGACGCTTCTACAGACTTCATAGCAACTTCGCAGTCAGTGCTAATTGCAAAGTGCTGCACTTACATATAAATGATTTAAAACGTTTGTTTTTTGGCAATACCAATGAAAGACGAAACTCTAGGATAGAACAAGGGTGCACAAACCCCGGGCGCTAGGTCACCGTGGTTACACAGTTTTGTATGATGGCGCCTAATATCTGTGGGTCCTCAGTATGGAACTTGCTCTATGTCACCCTTCTGGCACCTAGAATTTTGAGGTGGCTTCTAGATTTGTGGAAAGTTTGTGCACTTCTGGGTTAGACTACGTGAAGGTGCTTAGAGTGTGTTTCGAAAAACATGCGTGAACTAGAAAGACTTATTGCTGTTTTTTTATTTTATTTTCGTTGTTACACCGTGCATGTTGTTGAGTTACTCAGTTATTACACCAACTACTGCACATATGTAAAATTTATAAAATTTACACATTAAAACAATAAAAACGCTCCGACATGTTTCGGTCCTAGGACCATCCTCAGGGAGCTATATATTCCTTGCTAAAGTTACACTAGAAATAGTCACAGATTAATTTCATTGTACCAGTTGGGTATTGTGGCAGCATGCCATGTTGTGTAATGTTATGTTGCGAAGAGTGCCCTGCTACGGATGTGCCGGGGCACTATTCGCAACATAACATTACACAACACCCAACTGGTACAATGAAATTAATCTGTGACTATTTATAGTGTGACTTTAGCAAGGACGATATGGCTCCCTGAGGATGGTCTTAGGACCGAAACATGTCGGAGCGTTTTTAATTTTTTAATGTGTAAATTTTATAAATTTTATATATGTGCAGTAGTTGGTGTGATAATTGAGTAACTTGTTGCTGTATTATTGACGGCTGCCTTTCGCCGACTGATGATTATTTTGTTTTCTTCCAATTACTGAAGGAACGTCTTAAGAGCCTAGTTTGCTGTCATTCCATTATATGACTCAGCAGAACTTCACTTCAAGGTTCCGTGAATATCGATGATGTCAAGGAAACCCCTAGGAGTATGTCTCTAAGTGAAATTAATATTCATCTTTAAACCTAGGGAGGTATTTTCTATGACCTTGTGTACTATTGGGCCATTGTAGGGTTTATTTGTGGGAAGCGTGCCTAGAGATGGGAGTTGCTGTATTTTCTATTTTCTAGTTGGTACAGTATAATTACTTTATTTGAAACGTCATTTAGATTAGTGCACAATTAATTTTATGTATGTATGGATCTACATTTGTACGCTTTGTATGGTTGGAGTCAACAACAGATCAGTAATAAAATTAACTTCTCAAGGCCAGCGAGGAACACAGAGTATTTGGAATTGGAGATTTTCTGTTCGTCATTTCTTTTTGAAGAACATCACTCTCCACACACGCAGACTCTGTATTGTTTGTGCTGTGAACGGATGTGCTGTATAGCAGCGAACATGCTGCTGCCAATGATTTATCCCGAGGAGGTTAATGGTTGTCGATATGTTGTAGTTTCTTCTGATTATTATTTCTGGGAATTCGCGCTTCGCACACGTGTTACTCTGTCTGTTGAACGTATTATTTTGAGAATTTGTTCTAGAAAGATGGCTTACACTTTCAGTCCACTTTCATTCTCTAAGGATTAAACGTAGATTTAAGAGATCACCGTTGTGGGTATGCGTGCTTGTGTTAGTGTGCGCAACGTTATATCTCTTGAAATCAGCTGACATGCTTGAACGATATCCGGTATGAACATTATGCCAATGGCGGTCACCCGAACATCAGACTCCTAGGCGTTTTACTAAGTAAAATGAAAAGAACTCCTTACCTGGAGGCCTTGTCCATCCCTCCGTCTTCCCGTCTGTGACTTGGTGTCAGCGACTTAATTGTTTGCCGGAGTTTCATGAAAATTTGTTGAGCACGCATGAGTTGCTTTAAAATTAGTTCAGTGCGGTAGCCATATTTTACCTAGGGGCATCAATGAGTTAATACCCCTATTTCCCACATTTCCTTGCCGAGTTAGGTAAAATTCGTTGTGAATCTCCACGTAATGCCATCGAACAATTTGTGTTCGGTGAAAATCAGTGCGGTGAATTCATATTTTACCCAGAGAATAAATTTAAACCTTTCCCCGTTTTCTAAATTTTTCGTGCAGTTCGGATAAATTTCCGAGTGATCGTGATTTTGGTGAAAATCGGCTCTCTGAAAGCCATACTTTTCTTGGGGGCGCAGATGAAATTTCATTTATGCGTGTACCCTTACACATGCGATATTTTGAAAGTAAAGAACGCCTGCTACAACACTTAATAAATACACCACTTGCCGTCTTGTTACTTCCCTACAGTCACTAATAATAACATGGCGGATGCGCGAATCCGTGTGGTGGGAACGGCAGTAGCGACGTTAAATTTAGGGTCTTGGAATAACGAATATTAATAGGTTTCCGAAAAATGTCGAGGTATTGTTGCAGCAAATTTTTCGCAAAATGCAAAACACTACACGATAGACGTACGATTTTTTGTTTGTTTTGTTTCCGGATCGATGGCGATAGTTAATGAACGGCTGGGATTAGGCATGTGAAGTTAGGTTCATATTTGGTTCATAAGCATGGATACGTACTGCGTAGTGTATGAAAACGCTTTGTAAGGCAGCATTTTCATACCTGACCGTGTGAACTTGGAAGCTGTGTTCGACCAATCGGCATAAAAATAAAGATAAACCACCAATTATTAGAAGAGCATACAATTCATCACGGAGTCATGCCCTTTGTTACCCACACTATTGAACATTTACATGAATGAAGTAATAGTAAAATGGAACCAAGTTTACGCAAAAGGCATTGCTTTATCAACCATTATTAAGCACTCTACTTTTTGCACACTATCAAGTCATAATAGCTCATTCAGAGGATAGTTTACAGAGAAGAGTATTCGCGTTACAAAATGTAGCAAAACATTTTGGAATGGAAATATCACCAGAAAAATATGAGACGATGGCATTGTTAGGGCAAGACCCAGTAAAATGTAAAATTGTTGTGGATAACAAATGTTTGCAAAAACTAAAGAAATTAAAATATCTCGGTTGTGAATTTTCCTAGGTAAAAGCAAAGTTCACCCTATCACAGGCCACGAAGGCCCAGAGGTGGAGTAGATGTATAGCTCTACTCTTTCTCTAACCTCGGCGCTATATGGTGTCGGTGGTCAACGCCACCCCCGGGAAAGATCCGGTACCCATTGTATAGGGGGCTGGGTGGGCCACAGGACCGGTCCGATCGGGTGCGGAAAATCTCGCCTCCACCGGGATTCGATCCCCGGACCGTCCAACCCGTAGCGAGTGGCTATATCGACTGCGCTGTCTCGGCCAGCTGTGAAATTTCCTATGAGAATGAAAATGCTATTCAACCACAACTAGCAAAATTTGCTCAAATACTGGGAATTCTAAACAACGCTTTTGAACCAATTTGATCTGGGAATTTTCAAGAATGAAAGTATATAATGCACTGGCTGTCCCGGTTATATTATATCGAAGCGAAATTTGGACCATCTCAATCTTTTTTGATTGAGATCAGTCGAGATGAAATTTTTCATAAGAAGAGCTGGGTACACTTTTTTTGACTACGAAAGGAATGAAGAAATTTTGGAAGAGGTGGAAGTAGAACCATTTGACGAGAAACCAAGAAAATTAAAATCAAACTGGTTACGACATGTAACAAGAATGAACAGCAACAGGATGCCAGAAATAGTACGGAAATATGGAAGATCAAATGGACGAAAACGACTTGGAAGATCTTTGAAGAGACTGCTAGACGAGGCCGAAACGGGTCTGTCAAGCCCTAACTGGTGACGGATGATGATGAAATAGGCAGATAACGTAGACGGAATTCGTCCGTTAGTGAAAAGCTTCATAGGTGTCAATTCTGCTGCTACACTTACTGCCACTACTACTACTACTACTACTGCTACTACTGTACTATTGGTACTATTACTGCTACTCCTACCACCACCACCAACGCCTACCACTGCCCTCACTAAAGCTTTTTAGGCTTCTTCCATGCCAAATTTTGTGCAAATCGAATGAGAAATATAGGAAACCTTGGACAAAATTTCATTTACCCTCAAAAGTAATTTGTGGTTTTCACTGTACCGATTTCACGAAACTCATGACTGCTCATCGGGATTATTTGGAAATGGATTGTACCGCGAATTTCACCCAAGCAGTACGATAAATGTGGGAAAAACCTTAGGAACCCATTGAGTAGGAGGCTGGGTACTCCCCAGAGTTAGTTCGGACATTTTGAATAAAAGAAGAATCTATTGCACTTGCTGGGAATCGAACCACCTTTCCTCGGTCGTCCAGTCCATAACCTAATCCGTATACCGACTATACTGTGCTGTCCTCCTCCCGTCTGTTTCCAGTATTTGAAAAGTGTCATGGTTTCTTCTCTTCAGGTCTCAACGTATAAACTACCAGAATATCCGTATGCTATTTTGGCCATAGTTCTTGTAGTAAAATAGAATGTAGCGACAGAGGTCGACAGATACCGGGCGCCAGGTCGTCGTGGTACCAAAGTAATTTGTCTTGGACCTAGAAATTCCGAAGAGTCCATTTTGATTAATGCTATATTTCAAAATGGCCGTTCAAACAGCACGTCGTTACCAAACATCTCTCTCATCGCCACCAGCGAACAGTCGGACTACCGACATAATTGTAACGTAATATGAATATTCGTAGTTGGAATTGTAGCCGCGATTATCACAGAAGGAGGGAAAGAAGGAGCAGGACTTGAGTGTTCTTGTGGTCTGTGACACTCTCGAGATATATTTATTTGTATTTTATTCTTGAATAAGGGGTTTTAATATGAACTTCCTATTTCAATGTATTGCTAAGGACTTTCAATTTTTGGGCGCTTTCGCAAATTTGCGACATGACAAAGCGAATGCTTCGTAATGTCTCTTCGCACGGAACAACTCGCCTTCCACTGGACAGATTTTCATGACTTTTGATACTTGAGTATTCTTCGAAAATCGGCCTAGAAAGTTCAGGTTTCATTAAAATCGTATTGGAATAAAGGGTGCTTTACATGAAGACCAATATACATTTTCGATCATATCTCGCTCAATTCTTCTTAGAATGAAAATATTTGAAACAAAAGTTGTAGAGAAAATCGAAACACACATTTCATGTTCAATAACTTTTTTTTTAAAATCGTGCCGTTCGTGAATTAATGTGGAGAAATATTGTAGAGCGGGTCAGGCAACAGATGACCATATGGCGCATGCACTTTGCGTGCTAGATACCGAATGCTACAAGTACACACACGGGTTGCTTAATACTCATTGATTTTCCACTGCAACAATGGTTGCACCAATGCGCCAAATGTTACATTATTCGTACATTGCCTGTTTTGTTAGTTTCGATTTTATATGCTTTTCTGGATGTTTTTGATGAAAATTTCGAAAATGGCGGTATTATTTCAAATGAATATCCTGAATGTGATGGTCATAACTAAGTAACTGACTGACTGACTGACCAACTAACTCACCAACCAACCAACCAACCAACGAACTCCATGAAGTAGGGTCCATCCAGAATTTACCCGCATTTAATGGAAGTTGAGGGTTCATTACTGCATTCAGAAGAGCATGTCAGCGGTCCGTATCCTGAGCCAGATCAATTCAGTGCCATCCCATACTCTACTTCTTGAAGACCCATTTTAATTTTGCCCTGCTATATACACCTAGGTCTTTCAAGTGGTCTCTTTCCCTCAGGTTTCCCCACCAAAACCCTGTATGCCCCGCTCCTGTTACCCATACGTACTGTATGCCCCACCCATCTCATTTTTCTTGATTTGGTCACCCGAATAATATTTGGTAAGGAGTACAGAACATAAAGCTGTTCGTGATGCAGTCTTCTCAACTTCCCTACTACCTGTTCCCTCTTAGGCCCATATAACCTCTCCAGACTCTATTCTCGAACACTCGCAGCCTACGCTCGTCCCTCAGTATGAGAGACCAGTTTTCTCACCCCTACCAAACAACAGGCAAAATTATAGTTCTGTATACCTTAAACTGTATATTTTTGGATATCGGACTGGAAGACCGAAAATCCTGCACCGAATGATAGCAAACTTACCCTGACTTCAGTGTGCTGTTAATTTCTCCATGAATGGAATGGACACGTTGTGAAGGTCTGAGTTTCTTGACTGTTAAAACATAAAACCAAAGAAAAGAGAAGTCTGGCTTCTAATTCTTGTTGAGATTTAAATAAAATCTGTCATGTGTTGGTGTAGCCGAAGCTGTTGTCCTTCTGGTGTGTAGTTCTAGGTTTTCTTATTTTTGCGCGCAATTTGCCCACGCCATTCCGAACAGCGGACCGCACTTCTTACTAGCACAATAAAGGGTATTTGAACTCTTTCGAAGCGAAATTCGTAGCTTCACTGGACCGTTCATGCAAGTTTTACGAATAAATGCATTTTAATCCCCCCCAAGGGAATTGGAAGTTGCTTTGAAGATGAGAGAGAGAGAGAGAGAGAGAGATCATACAAAATACGGGTCGAAGACGAGAGCAACAAGAGGGTACGGAGAATGGCGTAGTAAATGTTATTACCTAACTGGGCTGTAACGCTGTGTAGAAATTTGCCAGCATTTCAGAGGAAACTGCTGCTTCCATATGAATCATCATCATCATCATCATCATCCTTTTAACTGGCGTTATATTTTTGAGATGGGTAACAGATTCCTCCAAAAGCTTGGTAAATTTCTACCAGACTAGACGGCGTCACTTCCAGAAGAATATTTATTCTTAACCATCGCCATTAGAACCTCAGATCTCACGATGGCACCAGGTGTTGTTGTTGTTGTTGTTGTTGATGATGACGATGACGGTGGCTGTGGTGGTGGTCATCATCGTCATCGTCATCGTCGTGGTAATAAATCTTTGTATACTGAGGTCTATTGGAGTAAAAATCTATGCAACAGGGAGGTATGCTTTATGGGTTGTGCTTGGCACTGCTTGTTTTAGCCAGAGTTTGGTCGGGCGTTTGACATGGTCAGAATGAAGCTCGTTTAATCTATTTCTGTAAGTCTGTTAGCTCACATCTGTAACACAGTTCTTTCGTTGGCAATCCAAACTATGCATTACTTATGCACCTTTTCTGCTCATATGTGTATATTCTTTGGCACATACTCGCAAAAAATCGTTGGGTTTCCTTACAAACCTCAAGTTACTGAACTCTTTTATTATTGGTAGAGATATTTGTTTATACGTCTTACAGAGGTTTGAAGTTTTGTTAGTGGTTTTCGAAGGTCTGTTACTCTTCCGTTTGTTCGAACCGTAATATTGTGACTTTCGTCTGGGAAGTTGATTAATTAATAAATCTAAAGCTGAAAACCGGCTGGCTTCTCAAGAAGGACTCTGCTCCGTGGTGTAAGTAAGTAAAAGTTGGCAGCCGTAATTATTTGTGATTGTTAACGCGACGAACGGTGTAAACAAAAATTTGTGAAGTATAAACTTATCTGAATTGTAATGTCGATAATGGCATTTCTTCGACATCAGGTGCAATGGTTTGCTGTCGTTACTTCCTTGAGAATTAGGTAGTGTCATTGTGTCCACTACTGATGCATTTTGCTGTGTCTTTGTCGCCATGACTTGGTGGCACGTTGGTTGCAGGACACTTTACAGAACGGGCTGTGCCATCTGGAAACGAGGTCATGAAGCTACAAAAGGGCTTCAGAGACATACCCGAACGCTTCAATCCTTGAATTATGAAGATAACAACGTTTTGATTCCGAACGGTACTTCCAAGTACAGAAAGACTGTCGTACAGGCATGAATCATTCCTAATTATTTCACCGTGTTCTTGTTTCCTTTGGTGGTACGTACGTCTGCAATTTTCAAATAACCCAGTGAACATCATCTTCCCATCTTACTTTCCTCTCTGCGGTATAGACTTTATCTCGGATATAACAGCATGAGCCATGTTGTTCTTCGACTTATTAGGCGCGTTCACAAAATTGCGAAAAGCGATCATTAGCGTCGTCACGTGTCCGCCCGCCCGTCCGTCTGTCCGCATGTAGCGTTTTGGCTTCCATTGGATATGTGTGAGACTTGATATCTGAAGGTTTTTCGGAAATCTCGAGAAAATTAAAGCTGCATTAACATCCAACAAGAATAGCGGGTACTTCACATGAAGACCTGTGAGTGTTTGTGATAGCATCTAGCTGAATTGTTCTTAAAATGAGAATGTTTCATACAAAAGTCGTTAAGAAAATTAAAACACGCATTTTATGTTCAGTAACTGTTTTACTAAAGTCGTATCTGTTATGAGATAATGTGGAAAAAGTATGTTAGAGCCGTACAGGCCTCAGATGACAGTGTAATACGGCGCCTGCGCTTTGCATGCCGGATAACTAAGACACACAGACTACAGAAAATACTTATTGCTTTTTCACGGCAACAGTGGTTACGCGAACGCGCCTCATTGTTACGTTAAACGTACATTGCCTGTCTTGTGTTATAATTGCCTTGAGGTGGGAGGTTTATGTCCATTAGTGTATACGTACGCGGTCCAGTGCGCGATGCCAGCCTCTCAGCTGTTCAGTTCTTGTAAGAATTTGTAAGTGATTACGTTTATGCTTTTGTAAGACTCCTTTGGGCACACTGTTTTGCCGTCTAGGGCCGTAATTAAATTGACTGCATAGGAGGTCTTATAAGACGTAGTTAGCTGCTGACTTGTGCAGAATTATAGTCATTAAGACTCTGACGTACGATTGACACCATTGTGTTTCGCCCGTACGAGCAAGTCAGGTAACATGACGTGTCTTGTTTTGCGCGCAGTTATTCTTGTCAACGATCGCTTCTAGGCACTTGCTTTGGTCGCATGTTTCCTGCTGGAAGAGAGGATTGTGTTTGGCTTGGCCATATCCGCCAGTTGTTTGGATTACAGCAATGTAGGTTTAAACGCAAACTTTTCCACCGTTTTCTGAGGAAAGGAAACTGCTCTCAGATCCGTTGGAATTCGTGCATTTTGACCGTTAGTTCCAGGTAGCCCTTACTCGGTTTCCTCATAAGGACTGAAAGTGCGTTTCGTTCCACTACGAAAAAGTTTCCGTTTTCTAACCCTAATAATCATATTAAAAAAAATGAATAATGGACACAAGATGGCAGCTGTTCTTTCCCCATTTTCCAAAATGAAATCCGTCCAGCGAAAACTCATTTATGAACGGTCACTGCGTTGTCTGTAAACCATGCAACGTCAACACTTAATATGTGTAGAGTTTCGTTTCCAGAGACTTCTTGATTTCCCAAAATACTTTGTGGACGAGCCTCGGTGATCAGATGCAGAATGACGCGGGAAGGGCATGTAGCACACACGGGGCGAGAGGCAGGGGCATGCACGTTTTTGGTGGGGAAACCCGAAGGAAAGAGACCATTTCGAAGACCTAGGCGTTGTTGGGAGAGTAATATTAAAGTGGATCTTCAAGAAATCGATTGGGAGGGCGTGGGCGTGATTGGCTTGGCTTATCATAGGAAAACGTGGCGGGCTTTTGTGAAAACGGTAATAAACTTTCGGGTTCCATAAAATGCGAGTACATTTTTTGACTAGCCTATGAGCTGTTACATTTTCAAGAAGGGCTGTGCTCAGTTTGTGGACTAACAACAGTTGATTCAGAAGCATTAGTACCCGCTCCGTTAGAACAGGAAATTATTGAGATAATTGTGAAAGTATATTAAGAGTACCGTCTTGTGGAAAGTGGAGCCGTTCCTCCATCGGCCTCAAAATGGAGGCAGTACATTGTTCTGTAACACAGACTAAAGTCACATGAGTGTACAAACCACGTTCCAAAGAGAGCAGTCGTTTTGTACCATCATTGTACTTCCTGCTGATGGGCCAGTAAGACCCGAAACGTGTTGGAGTTAGGAGTAAAAGTAAAGTTCACCCTAGAACAGGCCACGAAGGCCCAGAGGGGGAGTAGAGGTGTAGCTCTACTCTTTCTTTAACCTCGGCACTAGTTGGGGTGGATGGACCGGGTAGTTCAGTCGGTATAGCGACTGATTACGGGCTGGACGGTCCGGGATCGAATCCCGGTGGGGATGAGATATTCCGCCACGTCCAGACCGGCCCTGGGCCCCACCCAGCCTTCTGTAAAATGCTTACCGGTTCTTTCCCGGGGGTAAAGTGCGGCCGGGGCGTGCTGCTGACCACTCACCCCCTTCTAGTGCCGCGGTCACGGAAGAGTAGAGCTATACCTCTACCCACCCTCTGGGCCACACCGGGCCTGTAA